>Ga0118677_10004687_pt1 | contig 24652 bp, 19 predicted proteins | sample AliMusrvi5mmetaG_FD_86154 | JGI IMG/M metagenome (GOLD analysis project Ga0118677, IMG submission 86154)
GGGTGGGTGTAGCAAAGCGAAACCCACCAAATGTATTCATGCCCGTCAATGGTGGGTTGCACCCACCCTACCGTTTCTGTTAATTCACATATTCTGAATTCTGACTCCTGAATTCCTGCTTCTGTAATTCCTTACCCCTGCTTCACTAAATATTTACCCATGATCAGATATTCATTTCCGGTTTTCCTGAGCGTATCAAGGGCGTCCTGAGGCGAGCAGACCAGGGGATCGCCATGCACATTAAAACTGGTATTTAAAATAACGCCCAGGCCGGTGAGCTTTTTGAGCTCCAGCAGCAACTCGCGGAACAATGGTTCGTTGTTGGTAACAAACTGCGGCCTGCAGCTTCCGTCAATGCTCATAACGCCTTCCATATCCCGGCGGCGCTCCTGTTTGACCATATAGCCCATGGTCATAAAGCGGTTGATCAGGCCGTCATTGTTTTCAAGCATCACCGGCGCCTCCTCGGCAAGCATGGAGGGGCAGAACGGCTGATACCAGACACGCATTTTAAGGCGCAGGTTCAGCAAATCCTTAATTTTGCTCGAGTTGGGCATGGCCAGTATGCTGCGCCGGCCGAGCGACCGCGGACCGTATTCCATGCCGCCCTGGACCCAGAACACGATTGATCCTTCGGAGATAAGACGCGCCGCAACCTGGGCGATATTGTCATGTTCGGTATAGCTGTAGCCGCTTTTCTTTATCGCCTGCAGCATTTCCTCATCGCTGTAGGAAAGACCCCAGTACACGTCGGGGGCATCATAGGATGAAACTCCGTTCAGCTCGCTGTTTGCCTGAAACGCGGCGCCTAGAGCCAGCCCGCCATCGCCCATGTGCGGAAATACGCAGCAAGACTCGACCTCGGGGAGCTGCCGGATCTGCATGTTGAGCTTGATGTTTGAAAAAATACCGCCGGCCAGCGCCAGCCTTTTGAGGCCGGTTTCGCGCACGCAGTTGCGGGCAAGCTCGCAGACTTTCACCTCGAGAGTTCGCTGCGCCATATAGGCAAACTGCTCTGACGGGTAGCGCCACAAAAGTTTTTTCAGGGCGCCGTACATCCCGAGCGATCCGTAGCGGCAGCGCACCTGCATGCCGTCAACGGTAATAAGGTCGAGCATGGGATTATCAGCATCGGCAATCGGATAGGCATAGTTTGCAATCGCCATTACCTTGCCCTCATCCTCAAGCTCCCGCATGTTCATGAGGTTTGTCACATGCTCGAAAAAAATGCCCAGCGAATCCTGGCCGGATATATCAGCCAGCCGGACAAGCCTGCCGTTTTCCAGCTTGCTGACCGTTCCGGACAGACCGTCGCCGATGCCGTCGACGGTCAGCACCAAACAGGTTTCATAGCCGCTCCAGAAGGCCGCCGCCGCGGCATGGCAGAGATGATGTTCCACAAGCTGCAGTGGCTGGCTGGTAAAACCGCGCTCCCGGAACTCGGCCTTTAAGCAATACAGGCTCAGGGCTTTTGTCAGGCTGCTCGGTCCGATTTCCGTAATGCGGTACTTGGCGCGTTTTTTTATCGTTGACAGCATGCCCGGCGCTTTTTTCCTTCGGCGTATCTGATAGTACTCTTCCTTGGTCGACGGGACCAGCCGTGCAAGAGTTTTTGCAAAGTCCGCTGTAGAAACCGCAATGTTAGAAACATCCGCGGCCGTAATGCCCGCCATGGCAAGGCATGCCTGAATCGATCTTTCCGGAAACTTAATTTCCAGCTTTCGCCGGGTCAGGCGCTCCTCATTAATCGCGGCAAGTACTTTATTGCCCCTGATCAGCGCAGCGCCTGAATCATGCCCATCCCATACGCCAAGTATATATCCAGACATCAAAAGACCTCCTTTGCAGTTACTGTTTACCGTACTGTTTAAATTTTTCCATCACTAAGTCCATTTCAGAATCAGGCAATATGAGCGGCTGCCCGATGGCCCTGCAGCGGCAATAGATTTCAGCGCAGTATTCGACGGTCTCGGCTATCATGAATGCTTCCCGAATATCGGCGCCCCCTGCGATCATGCCATGGTTTGCCAGCAGCACAGCCTTGCGGTCTGCCATGGCTGCAAGGGCATTTTTAGCAAGCCCGTCAGTGCCAAAAGTTGCATAGTTAGCACAGCGAACATTTTTGCCCGCAAAGCCGATCAGATAATGCAGCGCAGGCAGTTCCAGCCCAAGGCAGGCAAGGGCCGTGGCATGGACGGAATGCGTATGCACCACGGCACTGATTTCAGGGCGGTTCTTGTAAAAAATTACATGAAACGGCATTTCACTGGAGGGCTTGTGGCTGCCCGCAACCACGCGGCCTTCAAGATCCACAACCGGCACATCCTCGGGTGCGGTCTCGAAATAATCAATACCGCTGGGGCTTATGGCTGCAAGACCGCTTTCCCGATTAAAAGCACTCAGATTGCCGCCCGTTCCCCGTGTAAGGCCATGGGTAATAAGTTTTTTGCCGTAGTCAACAATGAGCCGACGTTCCTGCTCTAATACCATAACCGCTTTCGACCTGAATGCCGTTCGTTCTTCTCATGAAAATATTTTTATTCCGTGGAGGAATTTATAAGATAAGAATGGCCGGGTGTCAACCCGATAATCACACCAGCTGCCGATAAAAACAGCGGCATATCAGAGAGATACGCCGCTGTTACCCACATTTTTTCGCGTATTTTATTCATGAAGCCGCTAATCGCCCGGCATTTCACGGTTCCGGCTGTGCAAACAGACGATTGCCGTGAGTGTGTCCTACTTGATTTTTTGCAGCAGCCAGGCCATGTTGCGGCCCAAAGTTTTGAAGGTGGCAATGCCCTCTTCATCCTGCTGCACCTCGCCGGGGGCCCGGCCGATACCCACATTCCAGTAATCGGATCCCGGAATGATCATCTGTTGAATAAGAAAGAAAAAATTAATGGCGGCAAAAGTGAAGGTTGCGCCGGCCCTGCGCATGACAACCACCGGCGCCCCGACTTTCTTCTGCAGCATATTGCCGTTTGCGCGGGCAACCAGCCCTGCCCTGTCGATTAATGCCTTAACGTCTGCAGTCATATTGCTGAAATAAACCGGCGAACCGATGAGCATGCCGTCGGCGTCCGCCATTTTCCGCACATACTCATTCAGCGGGTCGCTGGTTATGGCGCACGCGCCATCCTTGCGCTCCATGCACTTGTAGCAGGCAATGCAGCCACGCAGGCCCTTGCCGGCGATATCAACAAGTTCTGCTTCAATGCCTGCAGCCCGAAGCTCTGCAAGAACAATCTCGAGCGACTGCGCTGTATTGCCCTCTTTGCGGGGGCTGCCGTTAAATGCTACAACCTTCATATTTCCTCCTTCATTGATACTGCATGTCTGACGTCTTCAAATAAAGTACGTCATGCTTAATATAAAACACCTGTCCAGGCAATAAATAATCATTAGGCTGAATGCATACTTGCCATGGGCTGCTTGATAATTTTGTTTGCTCCCCTTGCGGCAACCATGGGGTGTCAATCAAAATAATTATAATATTCAATCCCCAAATGCGTGATCAGGTCTTCGCCGATAATATAGCGAAGCGTATTCTTTAATTTCGTAAGCTGAATAAAAAGATCATGCTCGGGGTAGATTGACGGCGCAGTCATGGGGGATTTGAAATAAAATGACAGCCATTCCTGTATGCCATGCATGCCGGCCCGGGCCGCAAGATCGGCAAAAAGGACCAAATCGAGCACGACCGGCGCTGCAAGGATGGAATCGCGGCACAGAAAATTTATTTTAATCTGCATTTTGCGGCCCATCCAGCCGAAGATATCGATATTGTCCCAGCCTTCCTTATCATCGCCCCGGGGCGGATAATAATTAATCCGCACCATGTGATGCAGCTTGCCGTACAGCTCAGGATACAGATCAGGCTGCAGCATGGTATCAAGCACGGAAAGCTTTGAAACCTCCTTGCTCTTAAAGGAATCGGGGTCTTCCAGGACCTCGCCGTCGCGGTTGCCGAGAAGATTGGTGGAAAACCAGCCATCGATGCCGAGCATGCGGGCCTTTAAGCCAGGGGCGATAATGGTCTTCATGAGCGTCTGCCCGGTCTTGTAATCCTTGCCGGCAATCGGGGCATCGCACAGGGCTGCAAGCTGCGTGAGTGCGGGCATGTCGGTGCACAAATGAGGCGAGCCATTGATGAACGGAATTTTATTTTTTAAAGCCGTATAGGCATACACCATGCTTGGCGATATATTCTCGTCATTGTTCTTGAGGCCCTGCTCAAATGACTCGATAGACTGATGCACGGCGGTTGGCGTCATATAGGCTTCCGTCGAGGCGCACCAGATCATCACCATGCGGCTGACCTTCTTATCGGCGGCGAACTTCTGAATATCCTCCTGCAGCATGAGGTGCTTGTCCCACCAGGTGGCGCCGGTTTTCACATGGGGGCCTTCAAGCTTTTTGACATAGCGGCGGTCAAAAACCGCCGGCATGGGCTTAATTGCGGAAAGAAAATCCCTTACCGGTTCAAGCTGCTCCGGGGTCAGCACCGCGGCATGCTTGGCTGCTTCATAGCAGTCATCAGGGAAAATATCCCAGCCGGCGCAGACTATATCCGGAAGTGCTGCTAGCGGCACGATGTCCTTTATGAGCGGCTGCCGGTTCTCATCGCGGCGGCCGAGGCGGATATGGCCCATTTGCGTCAGCGACCCGTATGCCGGATACAGCCCTCTGCGAATAGATTCAAGCCCTGCAAGAAACGTTGTCGTTACCGCACCCATGCCCGGCATAAGAACCCCAAGCCTGCCGTGTGCTTCCCTGATAGCGATCCGCTTACTGTCCATTCTATTCTCCCGAAAATGCGCCCCTACAGGCGCTCTATATAATCTTCACCGATCCTGACAAAATCAACCCAATGCCGCATCGGATAGGCTTGATGCAAGGTCTGGTTTTCCATGCTTTTCCACAGACAGGCCACAAGCCAGCGTTTAGTATCAGTCGGGCACCCGAGCAGCGCGGCAAGGCTGTCGGCAAGCTCCTGATCACCAGGGTCAACACGCGCGCCGCGCCAGTAGTTCTCAAGAGCAGCAAGATAGCTGCGGGTAAGAGCGCGCCTGCCGCTGACCACCCCGTCCTTGGGCGGCAGATTACCGCGCCAGCGCAGGCAGCCGATGCTCGCCACCAGAATATCTATGCGCCGCACGAATTTAAAATGGCAGGCAGGCTCGGATGATCCGCCCACATCGCAAAGAAAATCGCGGGCCGGCCTTCCCATCTGCCGGTGGATTTCATTTTCAAGATACGACAAGCGCTCATGCCAGGAAGGCGCAAGCTGCTGCGGGCTGTGCGGCGCAAGCGCGGTTGCAGGCTCCTTTTCATTGAAGCCCCAGAACGAGCAGTTAATGGACCTGCGCGCCAATCCGTAATAGGTGCGCTCGGCAAGCAGCTTCTTGAGCGGCTCCCTGTGCCCTAGAAAGCCGTAGACCTTATCAATTGTCAAGCATGCCCCGTCAGCATAGCCGGGTACATCCTTCTGCGGCAGATCATGCACCCACCCCTTGAGCGCTTCGGCATAATCAACGAGCTCCTGCCTGCGACCGGGGCTGATCTGATAATGCAGGCGCAGGGCGGTGTTTCGGCCGCCGCCGATAATCGAGCATATTTCATGCACCCGCCCGGGATAATCATAGCGCCAGATGCAGCAGAAATCCGCTGCTATGCGGCGCTCTTCATCCTCTGCACTCAAATTTCCCACTGATTTCTCAAGCTCGTGAATGGCTGAAAGATCAGAATCACAGCCATAACCCTGCCGAAGATTCTCGTCGTAATACCTGCCGCTTTTAACCAGATGGGTTATAAGGCTGAAGGGAATCCCCTGCCTGCCAAGCGTCATGCTGTGTGGAGAAAGAAGCATCTCTTCCATAAAAAGATACCCGTAAAATCTTTTACTAAAAAAAATAATATGTTAGTATTTAAAGTCAATTAGATTGCTTTATAAAAACAGGTTTGCATGAAAATAACAAGAAAATTTTTGTCGGCGACAGCATCGCTTGCCTGTTTCCTGCTGATACTGACGGCGCTGCTGGCAACGCTCGGGATGCAGCTGCTGGGTGATTTAAAAACTTATGTGCAGGTATCCCTGAAAAATGTAGAGGAAGCGACGGGGTATCACATTACCCTTGATGATATCGGCTGGGATATTATTTCCGGCACGGGAGTCAAAATCGACAATCTTGTGCTTTTCGATGCTGACAAAAAAACTGTGCTGTTTGAGTGCAGCAAGACCCATATCAGATTCGAATTTCTGCCGCTCTTTAAAGCCAGGCTTATCGTTTCGCGCATTATCCTTGATGAGCCGCATATACGCATGTATCGCGACGCTGCAGGCGCCTGGATGCTGCCGCTGCTGGCTCCTCCGGCGGAAAATTCAGGCGACCTGCGCCAGATAGAGGCATTCTCGGATTTTTCAGTTTCCCTGAAACGCATATATATCAACGGCGGAAGTTTTCATCTCGACGACCGGCAGCGCAACATGAAGCTCGATCTGAAAGATATCTTGCTGCAGATTGAGCGCGAACCCCGCGCAGCCTCGTACAAGCTGAAACTAGCCGCCCGTGAGGACCAGGAGAATGGCGGCTTGTTTGCCTTTGAAGGCGTATTCCAGGGCTTTACTGCTCAGGGCATACCTGAGCGGCTGAGCGGATCGGGTGAGCTCAAGGTCACGTCGGCCCAGGTGCTGCGCCTTGTTGCCTATAGCTCGGATACGGCTCCCGCTGCTTTGTCCTCTTCGCGGCTGAATGCGCAGCTGACGGTAACGCTTGAGCCCGACTGGCATTTCAGCCTCGCAGGCTCCCTGGATTCCGATAATCTGACACTGCCGCTTCCCGGCGGGAAGCGGCTCTGGCTGGGCAAAAGTAATCTTGAAGCACGGGCGCAGGTAACGAGCGACCTGCTGCTGCTGGACACCTTCAAACTTACCCTTAATGATCAGGCTTGCCTTTCCGGCACATGCTCTCTTACCCGCATGGCACACAACGCCCCGTATCTCGATCTCAACTGCTCCTCAAATACAATTCCCGCGGCACTGATTGAACGGCTTGCGAAAACAGTTCCCGAAATACCCGAGCCGGTCAGGCAAATTATTGCCAACACATCCCAGGGCGATATTGAAATTACTGATGCCCATATTCTTGCCAGTCTCGAGCAGTCGGGAGTTCGTCCACCTCCAAATATTACCGCGGCAGTTGAGCTTCGTGATATGGCTATCAGAATACTACCGCAGCTGCCGCCGGTAAAAATATCGCGCGCGCAGCTACGGCTGCTTGAAGATGAATCCCTGCAAGCTGACGTTTCAGCTCAGTGGCCCGGCACAGATAATCACACGCTGCATGCCAGCATTGAATCCGTCTTTCTGAAACCGCGTACTACGCTTGAAATAAACTCCGTACTGAGCGCCACGGGAGCCGCCGATATTCTCCGGTCCATTGCCCCTGATAATGTTACCGACACCCTTGGTTTTATTTCCGGAACGATTACCGCAAAAACTCTTGTAAGCTACACCACCCAGGCCCGTATTACAGCTGACATCGATCTGGAGCATGCGGCTTTTCTTGCAGCCGGAACAGTGGAAAAGCCTGAAGGCGCTTCGCTGTCCCTTCATCTGAAAACAACCCTGGCGCCCGGATCATGGGACATTGCCCTGCCCGCCTCTTTTACTGTTTCAAGCGGCACTGCGGTAAAGCTTGACGGAACGGTTACCAGCTTGAAGCCCCTGGCCGCAAGCGGCAGCTATCAAGGTGAAAACTTTGATCTGTCCGCAGTTGCGATTCCCGATATCCGGGGGCTTCTGCAAATTTCCGGCTTCATAAGCGGCAGGGGAACCTGGAAGTTCCCGGCAGGCGACAATTTTCCCGTTCAGGGCACGTGCAGCCTGAATGGTTTTTCGCTTGTTGACACAGCTTCCGGCAGGCAGCTGATTGGAGGCAGCCTGCAGGGATTATTTGATAATCAGATTTTTAAAGTTCTCGCCTGCCGGGTGGCAATGGGCGAAACAAACGGCTCGCTGACAGGTGAGCTAAAAACGCTCCTGCCGGCCCGCGGCAAACTTTTTATTAATGCAGATCTTTTTGATATCGATGATTTTGTGAGTGTCATTGATGATTTTATTGCCGTTTCAGAACAGATAAAGCGGCGAAATCCCCCTGCGGCCCCAACGACGCCGCAGCCGAAAAGTCCGGGCATGCTGCTTGTAACGGATCTTGCGATACCTCTGAAAATTAAACATGTCAATCTCTGGAATTGGGATTTGTATAACGGCGCCTCCCTGTGGACCTTTAAAAACGGCGTTATGAACTGGAACGACATTACCTTCACCGCCGGAGGCGGACCAATAAGCGGCGCGGTCATGTTTGATATGTCCAGCCTGCCCGTGCGAACGTTGCGCCTGTCGCCGTCAAAATCACAATCGGACTTTTTGTTTATTGTGCCGGCCCTCAGAAAGAACCGGACCATTACCGGCACGATGGATATGTCGGGCTACTTCACTTCAACGTTCTCCCGCAAAGAGGAGCTGGGACGGAACATGGCCGGAAAATTTCATGTTACCGTTACGGACGGCAAGCTGCAAAAGCTTACCGTATTGTCTAAAATCATGGAGCTTATGAATCTGGGGCATTTTTTCAGCTTCATGTCAAAGGACCTGCTGTCAACGGGCATGCCCTATGACCGTATAACCGCGGATTTTACGATTGACCACGCTGTCATGAAAACAGACAACCTTCAGCTTAACGGGCCTGCCATGAATTTATCGGCAGTGGGCACGATTAACATGCTGAACGAAAACCTTGATCTGATTATCGGCGCTCAGATTCTTGAAACCTTCGGAAAAATCGTCGGAGCTATTCCCCTTGCGGGAAGTATCGTAACCGGCAAGAATAAAACCATAACCTTTGCTTATTTCAAGGTTGCCGGCTCGTATCAGGATGCCTCGGTGATGCCCATGCCGGTAAAATCGATAAGCGCACCGCTCTTGAAAATAATGAATTCTTTCCTGTATTTTCCAAAAAAATTGCTGAACACGGTTACTGAACCGGATAATGCCAGCAATGCTGAAAACCAATAAAACATGTATTGATTTCCAAAGCAGGTACTGCCCTTGTACATAAATTTCTTGTGCTTCTGTGATAATAATTAGTCCACTAATAATACTTGCTTTTTTTGCTTTTTTCTGTTATTTTGTCGCACTAATTATAAAATGGCAAATCAACAAACAGGACAATGCTCTCGACAAAATGCGCCTGTTTTTTAATTGTTTTGCCTTTTTGTCAAAGGGCTTACAGGTAAACAGGTTCAAGCGATGCGTTTCAAAATTTATATTCTTTGCTTTTTAACCTTCTGATTTAATCTTCTGCATGTCTTGGTTGAGCTTGCAAACCTGAAAGCATTTGGCCTTAATCTTGCTAATAATCTGTAAACTCTGGAAAGAAACATCTCTACAATTAAATTTTTTGGAGGAGTAGTTATGCATATCGTCGTGTGTGTAAAGATGGTGCCTGACACAACTCAGGTAAAAATCGATCCTGTGACCAACACGCTGGTTCGTGAAGGTGTGCCATTCATCACCAATCCCTACGACACAAATGCGGTGGAAGAGGCAATCCGCTTCAAGGACCGGTACGGCGCGCACATTACCGCCGTTTCCATGGGTCCGCCTGCCGCTGAAAGTGTGCTTCGCAAGGCAATCTCGCAGGGCGTCGATGAAGGCATACTGCTCAGCGACCGCGTATTCGGCGGCGCAGATACCCTGGCCACTTCAACCGTGCTTGGGCTGGCGATTAAAAAAATCGCCGAGAAGCGGCCGGTCGACATCGTGCTGTGCGGCAAGCAGACCATTGACGGGGACACGGCGCAGGTCGGCCCGGGCATAGCCCGGCGGATGGACATACCGCAGCTGACCCTGGTTGACGAGGTCGTCTCGGTGAATCAGGAAAAGAAAACCATGAAGGTGCGCCGCAAGCTTGAAGCCTATCATGAAATTATTGAAACCAGAATGCCCTGCCTGCTTACTGTCGAGCGCGAAATCAACACCCCCCGCTACCCGACAGTGCCGGGCAGGCTTGATGCCGAAGAGGCGCCCATCCAGGTGTGGAGCAATGCCATGCTGAAGCTCGACCCGAAAACCATCGGCCTTTCAGGGTCCCCGACGCAGGTGCGCAGAATATTCGCCCCCGAGCGGACCAAGGGCGAAGTCATCATGGGCGAGGGCGACCAGAAAGACAGCGCCGTTGGCGCCATGTTCACGAAACTGAAGGAATGGGACTTTATCACAGCGTAAATAACTAATTTATCAGTTGTGGGAGGATAAATGGATCAGCCGAAAAAAATTAAAAAACCCCGTGGCAAGGCCCGCCTGCTTGATGGAAAATGCATTGCCTGCGGCGCACGCTGCCAGGCGTCATGCCCTGCCGACGCCATTGAAATGAACGCAAAGGAAGAGCCGATCATTAGCCTTGAGAAATGCATCGGCTGCCAGAAATGCGTTAAAATCTGCCCCGGCAGCGCCATTGAAATGTATTTTACGCCTGAAGAGCTGAAAATTCTCGAACAGCTCGCAAGCTCGGGCAGCGCAGCAGCCCCTGCCGAGGAAGAAGAGAAAAAGGAGCAGAAGGCCCCAGAGTCAGATATCACAGCCTGGAAGGGCGTCTGGGTATTTGTGGAGCAGTTTGAAGGACATGCCCATGAAGTCTCCTGGGAGCTTCTCGGGAAGGGCCGCATTCTGGCCAATGACCTGGGTGTAGAGCTTGCGGCTTTTGTGCTGGGCGACAATGTCCGAAAACTTGCCGACGAGGCGTTCTGCTGGGGCGCGGACAAAGTATATCTCATGGACAGCCCGCTGTTAAACCATTACCGCACCACCGCCTATCTCAAGGGCGTCGTTGATATCGTCAATAAATACAAACCGGAAATAGTGCTCATGGGCGCAACAGGCCTGGGCCGCGACCTTGCCGGCGCCGTGGCGACGGATCTCAAGACAGGGCTTACGGCCGACTGCACTAGCCTCACCATCGACACCAAGATGCGCCTCCTTGAACAGACCCGCCCGGCCTTCGGCGGCAATATCATGGCAACCATTCTCACGGAAACTCACAGGCCCCAGATGGCCTCGGTTCGACCCCATGTGATGCCCAAGCCCGAATACAAGGCAGGCGCCAATGGCCAGCTCATTGAAGAGCCCTTCACCATGAAGGAAGAGGATATTCCGACCAAGGTGCTTGAAATCATTCACACCGCCTCGGAAGGCTCGGTCAATATAGCAGGAGCTAAAATTCTTGTTGCCGGCGGACGCGGCATGCTCAGCCTTGACAACTTTAAAATGCTCGAGCGGTTTGCGGAAATGATCGGCGGCGTTGTTGCCGGCTCACGCTGCGCCGTTGATGAAGGCTGGATCAAGCATGACCGCCAGGTCGGCCAGACCGGTAAAACCGTTCATTCCAAGCTCTACATCGCCTGCGGCATATCAGGGGCCATTCAGCATTTGGTCGGCATGCAGGATTCCGATTTCATCATCGCCATCAACAAGGACAAGACAGCCCCGATTTTTGACGTGGCCCATCTTGGCATAGTCGGCGATGTGATGGAGGTCATACCTTCACTGATCGAGAAATTCAAGCAGACCAATGCCCGACCGAACGAATAAAACGAGAAATTAATCTCATTGTATAAGAAAGGAGTTGCCCTTGAGTCCTTTAGAAAATGTCATTTTTGCCATACTAATGGTAGGCGGCGTTCTCTTTTTTCTGAGAAACGCTTTCCGGCTCCTGGCAATGATCTGCCTGGGCCGCACTGAAAACAGATTCGACAACCTGATCGACCGCTTCACCGGCATGCTGACCTACGGCTTCGGCCAGTTGCGCGTGATCAGCGAAAAATTCGGGTTCAATCACTTCCTGCTGTTCTGGGGCTTTATCGTTCTGGTGTGCGTAAACTCCGAGTTCTTCATCGCCGGCGTTTTCCCAAAATTCAGCTGGAACTTTATCGGCGAAATTCCCTGGGCCATAGTCATGGGACTGGCCGATGTGATGAGCCTGGTTGTGCTGGTATGCGTTTTTATCGCCCTGTTCCGGCGCCTGATCGTAAAGCCTTTTTATATCGACTCGACCTATGACGCCTATCTGATCCTGTCGCTTGTGGGATCGCTCATGATAGCATTTTACGGCATGAACAGCGCCGAAGCGGCCATGCACAAGCTCAGAAGCAGCGATTTCATGTATATTTCTAAAGGCCTTGCGGGAATGTATTCCGGCATGCCCGAGGCTTCCATCCATATCTGGGCACGCGCATTCTGGTGGATCCATGGCCTCATTCTGCTGTTCTTCCTGAACTATCTGCCCTACAGCAAGCATTTGCATATTCTGACAGCGCTGCCGAACTGCTTTTTCCGCAGTTTCAAGCCCGTTACGACAGTTCCCCGAATCACTTTTAAAAAAGGTTTCCGGTTCGGTATTTCCAAGATAACGCAGTTTCGCTGGAAGGACCTGATGGATTTTACGGCCTGCACCGAGTGCGGCCGCTGCCAGGCAAACTGCCCGGCCTTCACTACGCAAAAGCCCTTGAACCCCAAGGAAGTCGTGCATAAAGGCAAGTTGAATCTTTTTGCCAATGGCAATGAGATCATGGCGCACCGCCCGGCAGACATGCTGGCCCCTGCTTCCGAAGATGCACAGATGGGCGTACCGCTCATTAACGGCCATGAAGAAAGCATTTCCCGCGACGCGATCTGGGCCTGTACGACCTGCGGCGCCTGCATGCAGAAGTGCCCGGTGTTTATCGAGCATGTCCCCAAAATGGTTGAAATGCGACGTCACCTGGTCATGGAAAAATCCGAATTTCCGGAAGAGCTCACTGCTTTTTTTGAAAACTCTGAGCAGCGTTCAAATCCCTGGGGCATTGCCCCCTCGGACCGCGCCAAGTGGACCTTTGAGCACAATATTCCCATCCTGGGCGAAGGCGTCAAAGCCGAGTACCTTTTCTATGTCGGCTGCGCAGGGGCTTTTGACTCCCGCGCGCGACAGGTCTCGATGGCAATGACAAAAATACTGAATGCCGCCGGCATCAGCTGGGCAATACTCGGAAATGAAGAAAAGTGCTGCGGCGATTCGCTGCGCCGCCTCGGAAATGAATACGTATTTGAAAAGATGGCGAAGGAAAATATCGCCGTCCTCGAAAAATACGGCATCAAGAAAATCATCACCTACTGCCCGCACTGCTACACGACGCTGAAGAACGACTACAAGCAATTCGGCTTTGACGCCGAGATCATTCACCACACAACATTCATAAATGATCTTATCAATTCCGGCCGCATCAAGGTCAACTCCCAGGCGCTCGGCGGCAAGACCGTTGTGCATGACTCCTGCTATCTTGGCCGCTACAATGAAATCTATGAAGCGCCCCGCGCAATCGTCAAGGCCTGCTCGGGCAAGGCACCGGCAGAAATGGAGCGCCATGGTGAAACAAGCTTCTGCTGCGGCGCCGGCGGCGGTCGCATGTGGATGGAAGAGCTTATCGGCAAGCGCATTTACATCGAGCGCACGCAGGAAGCCCTCAAGGCCGCTCCGCAGACCATCGCCGTGGCCTGCCCCTACTGCATGACCATGTTCGAAGATGGCGTTAAAGATGAAAAAGCCTCTGACCGGACAAAGGTCAAGGATGTGGCGGAAATAGTTGCCGATGCGATGAAATAACAAGCTCAGCTGTTACGGTAAGGCGGAAGCATGCCACATGCTTCCGCCTTTTTTTTATGCGCACTATATTCTTTATTTTACTCGGAAAATCGTTTATAAAATTGCAAACAATAATTTTTAAGCAATGGCAATGAACTCCGTCTTACTTAAAAAACAGCCCGTAATCGACTGCCGGACCGGTTTCCGTTACTGTGAAAAGCAGGAGCAGTACATTGCTGCCGATGTCTGCAAAAAACGAAGTGAAGAAAAAACAAAATGCTACCGCTGCTATGAAAAATGGCACCGCACGAAAAATCAGCTCGCCCTGCCCTTTCTGAAAAAATAACAGCCAGAAAACGCCTTTCACGTAATCCGGTAAGCTGCGATTAAGACTCATACTGCATGGCAACTCAAAGCAGATGCAATTTTTTTGCAGGTTGGGTTAAGCCCGGAAACTGCAGAAGGGTTGGACAACAAAGCAAAAAAAACCGAAGCCTGGCGGTTTAGGCAACAGCTATGAACTTTTCAATATCTTCCCTGAGCGGGCGCTTGGCAGGATCTTTTTGCAGTGACTGCTCTATGAATCTCCCCAGCCAGATAGGGGTGTCCGACGGCAGGCGCAACAGGTCAGGCTCGGCATCGATATGCTGCTGCGCAAGCTCAAGAACGTTTACGCTGTTAAAGACCGTCTGATCGGTCAGGAGCTCAAAACAGACGGCTGCAAGGCTGTAGAAGTCGGCGCTGCCGCTGATTATTGTTTCAGGCCGGTCGATATCAAGGGCCTCCGGCGGGCAGTAATGAGGTGTGCCAACGATTTTGCCGGGCCGGGTGCTTATGGGAAAGGCGAGACTGAAATCAGAAAGCTTGAACGAAATATCATTATCGCGGACATCGATAAAAATATGCTCGGGCTTCACGTCGCGGTGCACAAAGCCCTGCTCATGCATATACAGAAGTGCCGTGGCAACATGGCGGAATATCTTGGCCGTCATGTCAAGAGACACGCGCTGCTGCTCGGACTGAAATACCTCCATCATCTGGCGCAGGGTACGGCAGCGAACAGCCGCACCGTTATTTCGCTTAATGGTGATGCCGCTGACAATATCCATGATAATGAACTGTGATCCATGTGCGTTGATGGTCTCATGGATGCTCACGATATTGGGGTGCTTCAGCTGCAATATGTACTCAGGGATGACGGTTGGAGGCGTCGTTCCTGCATCGAGGCGATCGCGGTATATTTTTGCGCAGAGTTGCTGCCCCTGAATTTCATATACATGTCCGTTCAAGCCTTCGCCGATCTTTTCTCCAAGCTCATAGTCACAGCTGCCGCCTTTGATGACGAGGCCCCTGCCGAGCAGGCCCCGGTAGACAACCGGGTTATTGATCAGAGCCTCCTTTTGTATGGCAAGCAGGGAAACGCCCTTGTCGCCGGCAATGACAGTGGTGCTGCAGGGCTCATCTGCAAGCGGCGACATATGCCCCACAAGTGAACCTTTTTCAAACACGGCAGGCTTGCCATCGCAGGAGCTGCCAATAGCCGCGCCTTCAAGTATAAAGTAGAGCCGGTCGCCGGGGTTGCCCTGTTCAATAATGGCTGCGCCTGCCTGCCTTGTGATAAAATCCGCGTTTTTGATTACCTCTATGAAATCATTTCTGTTTTCATTCGAGGAATCTTTCGCCGTACCGTTAAGCTGCATGAGGGCAAAGACGATGGAAGCGCGGGTGTCTTCAGTATGGCCGGATTCAGAGGCGACCTGCTCTGCTTCTATATTAGTTTCATCGGTATCAACGGGCGTGTCGCTCATGGTATTCGGTGCTCCTGTACCGCAAAGGCTTGTAGTGGTGCACAAGGTCTTCACATGAGAAACCTGATCGAGAAAACCTTAAAAATTCTTTTTCAGTATAGCATAAACACATTCTCATGGTATTTATTTTCATATTAGGATTAGAAATACAGATCGCGCTTGCCGTTCTCGATTTGGCGCAGGCGCTCGATGGTGGCCGCCTTCATCTTTTCGCTTGGAATGGCCTGCAGGCTGTCGGCGATCAATCGTTCGCCGATTTGCCTGGTGGCGGGCGAGGCAAAGTCCATCAGATATTCCTTGAAGGTCAACAGGGCATTGGGCTGGCAGACATTCTGAATCTGCCCATTTTTTGCCAACGCCATAAAACGGTCACCGGTGCGCCCCTGTCGGTAACAGGCGGTACACCAGCTGGGCAGATATCCCCCGCCACAAAGACTCGCGACCAGTTGCTCCGGACTGCGGGTATCTTCAATCTGAAACTGGGCAGTGCTGTCAGTACCGCTATTCTGTTCTTCCCGATACCCTCCAACACCGGTGCAGGAGCCGGCTGAAATCTGCGATATTCCGAGTGCAATAAGTTCATCACGATACCCTGCCGGTTCGCGGGTTGACAGGAGCATGCCGGTATAGGGTACTGCCAGGCGCAGCACGGCGATAATTTTCCGAAAGTCATTATCGCTGACCAGGTAGGGGAAATCAGCCAGATCGACATCCTGGGCCGGACGCAGACGGGGCACTGATATGGTGTGCGGGCCGACGCCAAAGCGCTCCTCCAAATGCAGGGCATGCAGCAGTGTGGCCACCACCTCAAAGCGGTAATCATACAGACCGTACAGAACACCGGCACCCACATCATCGATACCACCCAGCATTGCCCGGTCCATGGCGGTCAGATGATACAGGTAGTCGGATTTCGGCCCTTGCGGATGCAACAGCTCATAGGTTGGTTGATGGTACGTCTCCTGGAACAGAATATAGGTGCCGATGCCGGCGGCCTTGAGCAGCTGATACTCCTCAATAGTGGTGGCGGCAATATTGACATTGATACGCCGGATGGCATTGCCCCGGGCATCCCGTACCGAGTAGATAGTTTGTAAGGACTGCAAGACATACTCTATCGGATTTTGGACCGGGTCTTCCCCCAGTTCAAGAGCGATACGCTTATGGCCCATACTAAGGAGAACCCCCACCTCTTTGCGAATTTCATCATCATTCAGGCGGCAGCGGGTCATGGCATGGTTAGCGGTGTGGTAACCGCAGTAGGCGCAGTTGTTACTACAAAAGTTGCTGATATACAGAGGGGCAAAAAAGACAATGCGTTTGCCATAAATCTTCTCTTTAATCTGCCGGGCGGTATGATACATCATCTCCAGCAGTTCGGGTTCCTCGACCTGAATCAAAATCGCGGCCTCAACAGGAGACAATCCTTTGGCCTCGGATGCCCGCTTGATAATCTCCAACACCTGATGCCGTGGCGCGGCGGCGCCGCTTTGCAACAATGACAGGATCAAATCCTCATCAATAAACTTATTGCCGTGATATTCGCGCATGATTAACAGATCCCTTATATAAAAAAGTTTTTATCTTTCGTCTAAAAACACGAGAGCTGATTTCGTTATGCAGCATCAGTGTACTGCAGTTTCATTTGCTGGTCAGGGCGCTCTTCACCTGCACGCCTTTGATGCTGCCCAATTTGCCGGTCAAAGCGCCAATTTCATCTGTCGAGCCATCTACAATCAAGGCGATGACGTTCAAGTCTTTTTCCCGGTAAGGTACACCCATTCGGCCGATAATCACTTCGGAGTGGGTGGATAAAGTCTCATTTAAGCGCGCAACTGCCTGCCGGTCTTTGACCACAATCCCGACTACTCCTATACGGCCCGTCTCTTCACGCATAGCCTGAACTCCCGATGGAATAAAAAAACCTGTTCTCGTCACAGAGGACAAAAACAGGCGGTAAATTCGAGTATGGATCCGATTATCCCCGGGCTCGGGTTACCCCTTGCGGCAGGATGTCGGTTGTGCATACCCTTGGACTTAGACCGCATCCTTATCCTCAGGTTTAGTTGTTGTAAGTATATATCCTGCGGCAACAAATAACAAGACAAACTTGCCCGGACGAAGCGCCCAAGGACCTGCTACAACGGATTATTCATCAAGGTTCGATTTCAGGTATCTCGGATTTAGAAGCGCACAGGCTTGTAAGTGCCAGTGCTCCCAGAATCAGCGCCATGCCGAAAATCTCCATTGGCTGGGGGCTTTCCCCCAATTGCCATGCCGCGGCAAGGAGCCCCACAACCGGTATGATCAAGCCGCCCAGCCCGGCCACGCCGGCGGGTAAATTCTTGAGCGCATACAGCCACAGAAGCCATGCGATCGCGCTTGCCGGTATCGCATTGTAGGCAAGGGCACTGATAAACGAAGCTGTCCAGTGAATTGGCGGGTCTGACGACAAAAAACCGGCCAGCAACAGCGGAAGGCTGCCAAAGGCCATTTGCCATGCTGTGAACGACAGCAGTTCCACAGGCTGACGTCGATTCAGTTTTTTCATCACAATCGAGGCTATTGCCCAAAAAACACCTGATACAACCGCAAGAACTTTACTCATAAGACCGCTGGTCATGCTGAACGGCATCAAAAGAAACACAAGGCCCGGCAGGGCCAATCCCACGCCCAGCCATTGCCGCCCGCGCAGCCGCTCCCCCAGAAAAATCCAGGCAAAAATCAGGGTCCAGAACGACATGGTATAGGTCAAAACCGCTGTCTTGCCGGCGCCCCCCTGCACCAGTGCCCAGGTACACAGGCCGATTGAACCGCCGCTTTGCAGCAGGCCGAACAGGGCGCTACCCCAGAGTACCTGCGGCCGCAGTGACTGGCGGCGCAGGGCCATCACGAGAAATATGCTCAGGCTGCCGAAAACATTACGCAGTGCCGCAAACTCAAAAGCAGGGGCATCCCGAAGCGCAATTTTCATGACGACCCAGTTGTAGCCCCAGATAAACGCCAGGAGCAGCAGTGCCATAAATGCAAGTTGCTGCGGCTTAAGCGGCATTGATTTTGTAGAAATGCTCATGAATAATCCGGGCTAGAACATTTATCTAAAACATGTAGCAGCTTTTAGTGATCTGCCGCCGGTGATTTTTGGCGAAGGCAGCCCGTGCGGTTCGAGCCATTAGCGTATTTCTACTGGCTTGCGTATCTTGCGAGAATATGGCACGGGCCAACGAGCCAAAACCTCGCCCGGCGCAAACTGAAATACTTTACATTCAAAAACCGCAATCCCCGATCCGCATCATTCATGCACCTTTCTTGCGATCATGCTGGCAAGAGCATTATAACCGCCAGCGCCGTCAGGCTCGATGCGCTCATGGTAGTAGAGAATAAACATATCAAGGAAAGACTCCAGCAGTTCATTTGGCTTTAGCAAAAAATCCGGATTATGCGGCCCGTCAAAGCGCTGCTGGTCAAGGGTGTAGGTTTCAAAAACAAGCAGACCGCCTTTTTTCAATCCGGCCATGATTAGCGGCGCGAGGGCCCGCTCAAGAAAATAAAAATCGATGATAAGATCAAACTGATTTTCCGGGAACTGCCAGTCGAGCATATCAGCCGCTTCGGCTTTGATGACAACTCCCCTGTCGGCGGCATACTGCCGGGCAAGGTCGCAGGCAGCCTGCGAACGGTCAACCCCTGTCACGGCAAAGCCACGCTGCGCGAGAAAGACCGCATTCTGCCCCGCGCCCATGGCAATATCAAGGGCCGTGCCGCCGGTGCCGAGCATGGCCGCATGCTCCTGCAGAAAGGCTGCAGGCTGGGGAATATCGGCCAGGCTGCGTATCCGGTATTTCTCCTCCCAAGACCGATTATTGCTCATGAATACCTCAGCATGCAGGGTGTGCACCGCGCACCCATAATTAAATAACCATATCGAAGTGATGCGCAGTGCGCACTACATGCCAAACTGGATTCTGGCTCCTGAATTCCACTACGTGCGATAAAAGATGTTTCCGAAAGAGTTCTAAGTTAAATTACTGAAAGGCTGTGTCAAAAAGGCGCTTATTCCAGCAGGCTCTGCTCATAGGGAAAGGGCGACAGAGCCCGCTTCAAAACCCCATGCACAAATGATATCGCTATACCGTAATTGGTTATGGCAATACCCTTCGACTGCGCATCATGGATGCGCGACAGCATTTCCTGACGATTTATCATGCAGGCGCCGCAGGAGATGACCAGGCTATACTGCGAAATATCTTTATCCACCAGCGGCCCGGCATTGGTTTCAAACAGTATATTTTTGCCGGTATAGCTGCGTATCCAGCGCGGAAGCTTCACCCTGCCGATATCATCGGGCATGGGATGATGCGTGCAGGCTTCAAGCATAAGCACTTTGTCGCCATCCCGGAGACTGTCGATCTGCCGGACGCCGCGGACAAATTCCGCGAGGTCGCCCTTCTGCCGCGAGAAAAGAATCGAGAAGGTCGTAAACTTAACAGTATCGGGAATATCGCCCGATACTTTCAGCACGACCTGCGAATCGCAGATGGCAAGGGCCGGCTTTCGGACAAGGCCCCGCAGAACATAGTCGATTTCCCGCTCCTTGGCGGTAACGGCAACGGCGTCGTTGTCAAGAATATCCCGGATAACCTGCACCTGCGGAAGTATCAGACGGCCTTTGGGCGCCCCAAGATCGATGGGAACGATAAGCAGCACGATATCGCCATGGCTGATCAAATCTCCGATTATGGTCTCGCGCTCGACAAAAATTTTGCTGCCCTCATCAATAATAAGCTTTTTTGCCGTATCGATATTGTCACCCGTGACGCACGAAATTGCTACCCAGGGCACAGCAAGTTCTGCAATTTGCACATTATTAACAATATCGACAGGCTGAACATCAACCTTGTTGACAAATACAATCACTGCCCTGCCCTCAGCCTGCAGTTCACGGATAAGCGCTTCATCCCCGGCGTCAAAATCAGCGCTGGTCGTGACTAGGATCGCAAGATTGATTTTTCTGATAATCTGGCGTGTGCGCTCCACGCGCAAAAGCCCGAGCTCGCCCGTATCATCAAGCCCTGCCGTATCATAGATATAAACCGGCCCGATGCCGGCTATTTCCATGCTTTTGCCAACCGGATCAGTCGTGGTGCCTGCCACCTGCGATACTATCGCAATGCTCTGACCGGTCAGCGCGTTAATGAGTGATGATTTTCCCACATTACGCTTACCGAAAATCCCTATATGCAGTCTGTTGCCGACCGGTGTCGTATTCATTTTTTTATACCCATCATGCGTATGTTCTCCGGCGACAGCAGCCGGTCAAAATCCGCTCCCGTTAAAATGCCGTCTTCTGTAATCAGCTGCCGCAGCGGACGGCCTGTTGCGAGGTGCCTGCGATAGAGCTGAGAAGCAGCCTCATGGCCGATATGCTGGGCAAGATAGGTCACCACGGCAATAGAATCGGAAAGATGCTCCGCTATTCTTTCGCGATTGAGCTCAAGGCCCGCAACGGCTTTTGTTTCAAGGCGATTGACAGCAAGCTCAAGGTAGCCCATGTTTGCAAGAATCAGTGCCGCCGCAAGGGGATAGAACTGGTTAAGCTCAAGATTCCCCATGCCCGCGGCATGGGCAATAACGCTGTCATTGCCCATGACCAGCAGCGCTGCCTGGCTCACGAACTCAAGAATAACCGGATTTACCTTGCCCGGCATGATTGAGGAGCCTTCCTGAACAGCGGGCAGAAGCACCTCGGAAAAGCCGCCTGCGGGCCCCGAGGAGAGGAGGCGCAGGTCTTCGGATATTTTCAGCAGATTCACGGCAAGGGTTTTGAGAAGTCCGGAGACCTCAACGATACTGTCAAGATTCTGCGTGGCGTCGACCATGTTCTCCGACCGCGTAATGGACAGGCCCGTCACGCTGCGCAGCTTTTCAATCACCGTAAAAATATATTTCTGCGGCGCTCCGAAGCCCGTGCCGATTGCCGTGCCCCCGAGATTCACGACCTTTATCCGCTCGCGAGCCTTAAATATGCGCCACCGGTCCCGTCCAACTGCTTCGGCATAGGCGCTAAACTGCATCCCGGCGGTCAGGGGAAGCGCATCCTGCAGCTCCGTGCGGCCGAGGCGCACCACATCGGCAAAAGCGCGCTCCTTGTCCTGCAGCGCCTGCTGCAGCCTGGTCAGCGCTCCCTCAAGCCGCTCCAGATAGATAAGCATGGCAATACGCAGGGCTGTGGGATAGGTGTCATTGGTTGACTGGTGCAGGTTGACATGCTCAAGAGGATGGATGAATCCGTAATCGCCTTTGGCCCTGCCGGCTTGCTCCAGGGCATGGTTGGCGATAACCTCATTTACATTCATATTGAGCGAAGTGCCCGCCCCGCCGGAAAGAGGATTGATGATAAAGTCGGCAAACCGGCTGTTTGCGATTATGAAGTCTATGGCCCCGAGTATATGCACGGCCTTTTCCGGATCGAGATACCCGAGCTCGCTATTGGCATGGGCGGCGGCTTTTTTGACCAGCAGATAGGCCCTCAGAAACACGGGGTCGTGCCGCTGGCCGGTGTCGCCAAAATTGTCATACGCCCGCTGCGTATGAATACCGAAATAGCTGGCATCATCAATCGCGAGGGAGCCCAGAAAATCATGTTCAGTGCGCATGGCATCAGCCATATTTTATTTGTGTCTCACGGTTAACGGCGTTAGAATTAATCTGATACTATGCCAATATCGCTTCCCCGTCAAGAACAGGAGCAGTTCATGGAGCAGCCTCAGACAGAACAGCCCGTCGCCGGCACGGCTATAGATCTTAAAAAGCTCGGGCTTGACCAGTACCCGGATATCGCCCTCACCCGCTTTCTCAATGTCGATTATGTGCATGCCAAAACCGGCGACGGCGGTGATCTGTACATCACCCGCCATGGTCTGCGGTTTATCCAGCACATGCAGCCGGAAAACTGGTACGCCGGAAAATGGTTCAAAGCCAACCGCGAAAAACTTGCCGGCACCAGCACTGTCTATAAAGTGCAAACAAAACCCGTGGGCGGGAAATCCCTTGATATGGTTGTCAAGTGGTGCCGCATGGGGCAGGATGTGCCGCTTGAAACTAAAATAATCGAGGATGTGCTGCGCGCTGAATTCAACAGCCCATTTGAGGAATTCTCGCTGGTTGAAGAGTTGCGCACCAACAGCTACGGCCCGAAAGATATAACAGTCATGCTTCAAAAGCCGCTTGCGATCTATGTTCCGCCGGAGCGGCTGCAGCTGTGGCAGACAGGCAGGTCGAAAACCAAGATCATGAGTAAAATCGCCAAGCATCCGGGCGTTGAAATCGATATTCTGCGGCAGTATATTCTCATATACAAATGGGTGCGGGGGCTCAATGCTGTTGAGGCTTTCATGCAGGCAAGCATTTCCGAAGACGAGCTTGCCGCTTTTACGAGAAAAATCATTGACGACCTGCGGCTTAAAGGCTACCGCGTGCTTGATCAGAAACCGGCGCATTTTATCATGCGCCCGCGGCCTGACCGCTCCATCCTGAAAACCCGCGACAACAGGCTTCCCTACGCGCTTGTTGATTTCGAGCTTCTTGAGCGCACGCCCGAGCATGAAGAAGAGGTTAAGGCATCCCGTCGCGGCAGCTATCTGGTGAAGCAGCGCGACCGCTTCAGGGATGCTGTGCCGATTATCTGGCCCCAGCATCTGCGGCCCATGAGCATCATGGGCGTTGATTATGTGTATGGTCTCACCGAAAGCACCAGCGGCCATCTCTGGGTCGTGGGGCATGACCCGGATCTCTTTGATTATTTCCAGCCCGAGCGCTGGCGCAAGACCGCCCACACAAGGCTTTCTCCGACCAATGACGTCTTTTACACCAAAACCAAAGATAACATTAATATCGTCTGGAAAGTATCAAAAGTCGGCGAGCTGCCGGACGCTCAAGATGAATCCTTTGCCGCGGTTGAACAGCATGGCTACAACAGCCCCTATGAGGAATTCTCTATTGCCTTTGAACTGACCAGGCTCGGCATACCCACCGTGTATCCCCGGGCAATTTATAAAACGGGGCTTACCGCGACAGGCTGTATCTCGGATACGCGCAGATATGATACGCATGCCGGCCTGCTGTCGCCCGACGGCGTTACCGTGCTGCAGATGGATCATGATTATATTATGGTCTGGGGGTTCTGGAACGGGCCTGACGAATCACTTGCCGAGCGCGATGGCGAGTTTTACACCGGCATCAATGCCGCCAATGCGCTGCGCCGGGGCATCATCACCGGGACTGAATATGAGAGCCTTATGCTTCGGGTGCGGCAGCTCCTTGCCGGTCATGGCTTGGAAAACCCGACGCTCAAGGGAAATCATGTGCTGCTGACGCTTGATCCGCGGGGCAAGCTCATGCGCGACGCAGGCGGCGAGCTTGATGTCCGGCTGTGCAATTTTGAAACGATGCGAAGGATTGCAGGATGACTGATCTTGCGGCCCTGGGTTGTCGCCATACCCCGGCAGGCTGCTGCGCACTATTTTTATAACAGCAGGGCAAGCGCTTTGGGTTGCAGAGCGGCAAGCCGTATAAGAGTTTTTGCCGCTCCTGACGGCTTACGGCGGCCCTGCTCCCACTGCTCAAGGGTTCGCCGAGATACACCCAGCAGCTCTGCAAACCGCTCTTGTGAAAGACCCGTCCCGATTCGTGCGCGGGCGGCCTCTGTTTTCGGCTCAACCATGCGCCGCCTTCCCCCTCCGGCCTTGATTTCACGAACGCCTTCAAGGGCTTCAGCCCAGATATTGCGGCCTGCTTCGAGTTTTGAAAGCTCTTTAGCCGTCATTTTTTTACTCATTGGTTATTGCCTCCTTCAATTGCTTGAGAATATGGGCGGGAATGGCGTCTTTGACTGCCTTGGCGTACAGCGTTAAAAGCCATATTTCAGCAGGCTGGTATCTTACAAAATAAATAATCCGCACGCCACCGCTTTTACCTGAGCCCCGGCGCTTCCAGCGCAGCTTGCGCACTCCGCCAGATCCTCGCACCACATCGCCCGCCTCAGGGTGCTCTATCAAATATTGCTGCAGCTCGCCGTATTCATCATCATCCAGGTACAGCGGCAGAAGCTTTTCAAATACGCTTGTTTCTATAAATGTGAACATACTCCTTAGTATACGCCAAAGG
>Ga0118677_10004688_pt1 | contig 24650 bp, 12 predicted proteins | sample AliMusrvi5mmetaG_FD_86154 | JGI IMG/M metagenome (GOLD analysis project Ga0118677, IMG submission 86154)
GTGTTTGACCAATCGACCGGCTTTATGCGCGGACGTTTTTCGAATGGTAGCTGGAGGACTCCCTTCGACCCTTACGAGTCAAACCACCGACGCGACGATTATTGCGAAGGAAACGCCTGGCAGTGGTCGTTCTTTGTTCCCCACGACGTTCTTGGGTATGCCAACCTGATGGGCGGGAACAAGAAACTTGAAGAGCATCTTGATTCGTTGTTTACAACCCGCTCAGAAATCACAGGGAAAAACCGTTCGGGTGATATTTCAGGTATGATTGGGCAATATGCCCACGGTAACGAACCCAGTCATCACGTGGCTTATATGTACGATTACATTGGTTGCCCCGCGAAAACTCAGTATTATATCCGGGAAATTATGGACAAATTGTATTCCAATACTCCTGTGGGAATTTGCGGCAACGATGATACCGGACAAATGTCAGCATGGTATGTTTTTTCGGCGATGGGCTTTTACCCGGTTCGTCATGGCACTGGCGAATACATGGTTGGTACACCTCTGTTTAAGCACCTTGAACTAATACATAAAAAAGGGAAACTCGTGATTGAGGCTCCCAACGTCTCTTCCCAAAACAGGTATATAAAAAGTATCCGTTTAAATGGGAAAAAACTTAATTGCTATAGCTTGCTACATAACGAGCTGTTTAAAGGGAATGTTTTGCTCGAGTTTGAAATGACGGATATTCAAACGAATAATTGATAAAAATCATTGCTCTCACGAAAAAATAAAGATTCTTCGTTGCGTATGAATTACAGATTCATTTGTAATTCATAGCGGGACAAAGTGGAGCAAAGAATCTATTCATTTCCGGGTAAAGGGACTTTCCCGACCATAAATTTTATATTCAGTTTTCCTTAAGAGGTGTAGGTTTACCCGGATTGAAAATCTATCCGGATATCCGGATTATGGATCATCAATTTCTCCATAACCGACACGATAATATTTTATGGATAGAATATTATCAGACACTTCATTTTTATTTCTGATTTTGTTTTTCATAATCAGGGTTTTTATCCACCCCCTATTCACCACTCGGTTACTGTGACTGAGGTGACGAAGCTGTGAAAGAGAACATAACAATTATAAATTTAAATGATGATGAAAAGAAGAACTTTTATTCAAAACGCTGCTGTTGTGACGGCAATGGCTGGAATTTCAAATAGCGCTTTAAGCAATAATGTGACAAGGGGAAAGTCGTCAAATTCGGCGAAGTTTAAATTGAAATATGCACCCGAAATTGGAAGTTTTCCGGAACTTGCAGGTAAGGATCCGGTTGAAGTGATCAAATTCTGTGCAGATCAGGGATTCAGGGCGATGTTTGAAAATGGATTTTCGGCCCGCCCCATCGCCGAACAGGATAAAATAGTTGCGGAACTTAACCGTCATAATATGGACATGGGGCCTTTTACTATTTATGCTGACTTTAGTAAAGAATCGATGGTCCTGAAAGATCATGACATCCAGGAGATGCTGATCAAAAAAGTAATAGAAGGGGTTGAGTTATCCAAACGAACCGGTTTCAAACATGCATTGATAGTCCCGGGGAGGTATAATGAACGAATGGCCTGGGATTACCAGACTGCCAATGTCATTGATAATATGCGCGAATTAAGCGAAATTGCCGAAAAGGGGGGGCTGACCATTGTGCTTGAACCGCTGAATAAGCAGGACCATCCCGGACTTTTCCTATCCGGTATCCCGCAGGCTTATGCAATCTGTCGGGCGGTGAATAGTCCCGCCTGCAAAATAAACAATGATATTTACCACCAACAGATCACCGAAGGGAATATCATTACAAATATTGATGCTGCATGGAGCGAAATCGGAGCATTTCACCTGGGAGATAATCCTGGACGGAAAGAGCCAGGAACAGGTGAGATCAATTTTCAACGTATATTTAAACACCTTTCCGAAAAAGGGTATGATGGCGTGTTATGTATGGAACATGGCAAAAGCATTGAAGGTAAAGCCGGTGAACTTGCCGTGATTGAAGCTTACCGAAAGGTTGATAACTTTTAAAAAACTATTTGGTTTTTAAAAAATATCGAAATACGTGAATTAGGCTGCATGGTTGTTTTTATAGTTATTCAGCCATTTGTCGGAATACCCCAATTTTAGGGTGGGTAGTGGAACCAGCTTCATCAATTTGGTATCATAGGTGGATGAATCTCCTGATCTTAACAAACAACCGATCTCAGTTTACGAATATGATTAAATTTAACTTAACAGGACAGTGTCCGGAAATAATTCTTTTAATTCTTTTACTGGTTGTTTTTACTGGTAATTTTACTGCTCTCGGTCAGCAGATGCATCGTCTGCCTAAAAATAACCAGCTGATTAAAACGGACAATAATTCAACTGAGATCCTCTATTTTGGAGAGTGGTCTGAAGTGAGGGACTCCTCTTGCTATAAAAACAGCCGCCAACAGTCAAACATTCAATCAAATAATTGTGCATTTACCTTCAGGGGTTCCACAGTCCTATGGATAGGTTCCAAAGACACTGATCATGGCTTAGCGGAGGTATCTATCGACGGAGAATTCCAGAAAACCATCGATTCTTATGCTGATCAGAAAGAAACCCAACAGCAACTATTCGAAAAGAGTGGGTTAAGTCGCGACAGAATTCATACGCTGAAAATCGTGGTCAAAAAGGAGAAGAATAGAAGATCCAGAGGCTACTTTCAGGATATTGACTACTTCGAATCCATGGAACCGGTGAACTTTCCGGTCAGTTTTAAAGAGACGGCAGATTTGGAATTCAAAGAGATCTCTGCCGGAACCAAAAAATATCTGCTTCCATCCCAATGGATGCCTGTAGCGGATCAGATCAGGGTGCCGGACAGCGGGGTTAATCTCGTTCCGGGAGTACTTAATGATTGTTTTATTCGAAATATAGCTTACCTGAATCACTGTTTTGCCTACCCCTATTATTGTGACGGCGAAGGGTGGTACACCGGTCTGCCTGCTTCCAATGAAGGGCGTATGCTCCAGGGAGCGGGCAATACCCTTCGTTGGGGAGAGCGGAGCGATATGCGCGAGATTGTCGATACGTTGGTCACTAAAATCGGGTCTCGCCAACGGAAGGACGGATACACCAATTATTATCCGGAAAGCGAATACCGGAATGTTGACCTTCTCAGTATAAACAGTGAACGAAAAAACTATGACCGCGTTTTCTGGACAAGGGGATTGCTGGATGCCGGAAAGGCCGGGAATGCAAAAGCCTACAGTATCTTACGGAGTTATTACGATTGGTTTAATCATTCTCCCTATCTAAATCATCTGCTTGATGGAGAAAATTCTACGAATGCGCTCCCGGGTGGAGGATTAGTCTATTTTTCACCTGTCGGAAAAGCTGAAGATCTCCTGACAACAGAAAAATATCTGGACCAGGATTATTGGATCAAGGAACTAAAGAATGAGAATCCGCTTTGCATCACCTATTATCCGCCCAGCCGGCCGCATTGCTACGAATTACTTGGCCTTGAAGCTTTTCTGGACGAATACCGGGCCACCGGGGCGACGAAATACCTGGAAGCTGTGAAAGGGGGATGGAATGCCTATCGCGACAATTTCCTGAATGTGGGAGGAATACCTGCAATTTCTGAAGCGGCTATTTATCCTCCACAATCCTTTTACCTGGATCAGAAACGTCATGTTGGAGAGACCTGTGGCGGTGTATTTTGGATTAATTTGAACAGCAGATTGTTACATCTCTATCCTACAGAAGAGAAATATGCCGGCGAAATAGAAAAAGTAATCTACAATGTGATCCTGGCATGCCAGGATCACCGGGGGTATATCCGATATACCAATTTCCTTCAGGGAACCAAAGATAAAGCTGACTGCGTAGGTTCTTGCTGTGAATGCTCATCCGTCGGACTGATTGCCAAACTGCCGGAGTATATTTATTCAATCGCTGATGATGGAATTTTCATCAATTTGTTTGCAGCTTCCACCTTCAACTGGAAACAAGGAAACGATAATGTAACCTTGATTACCCGTACAGAGTTTCCTGAAAACAATCAGGTTTCAATTGCTGTAAAATGCAAATCTTTGAAAAAGATGAAGATAAGAATTCGTGTGCCTTCCTGGGCTGACGGGAAAGTGAAGTTCTGCATAAACAAAAAGAGTGAAATTGCAGGTAACCCAGGGACTTATATAACAATCGACAGAACCTGGGAAAACGATGATGAAATCAGTTTCGCAATTCCTCTAAGTTTTCGACTGCATAAATATACAGGGCTGGACCAGGAAAAAACCTATGACCGTTACGCACTGATGGCTGGCCCGGTTCTGATGTCGCTGGTTGGCGATACAATTTTGGATACCCCGGCCTCCGAATTGATCGGAAAACTCAGGCTGGTTCAGGAGAACACGCTAAATTTCGGTATTGATGGGAAATCAAATTGCAAATATATCCCATATTATCGGATTCAGGACGAGAAATTCACCTGTTTTCCGACGATACAAAATTGACAAAAGAATATTTTTCGGCTTTTAAAATTTGTTTAGACACTACAACGAATCGTCTGGGCAAAGTAAAAAAGTATTTTAAGATGCAGAGCACCGTTGATATTTATAGAAAATAATTCAATAGCCACACAAGGTGCAAAGCACCGAAATATTTTAGCGCAATTGGTTTTTGATATTACGGTGCGCTGCACCTAACCTGCACCTAATCTGTTTTTGCTACAAATATTATGCGGCTCTGCCGCTCACGGGCAATGAAAAGACAAAGTTTTATCGTAACAAATAATCGGATAGTTAATCGGAGCAAATCGGAATATCCAAATTTGAAAAGAATTATCTGTCCAAATCAAATATCATAGCTTTTTTGGTTTTTAGCGCTCAGAAAAATTTTAGAATCAAACCTATCAATTCTAGTATGAGAACATATCCAGTCATTTGCAGAATAGTACAAGTTGTTATCATTCTTATCTTAATCAATTCTTACAAATCGTCTGCCCAGTCCCAGCATGCGCAGGCTCCTAATCCCATATCAAAATCTGTCATTTCTTTGGATGGAGCGTGGTTATTGGCAAAAGATTCCCTGAATATCGGGAAAGCTCAAAACTGGTGGAATGCACCGGTGCCGGAAGCTCAGCCAATCCTGGTTCCCTGGATTTTTCAGGACGTTTTCCCGGCTTACCATGGGTTGGTATGGTATTGGCGAAACTTTGAAGTTCCAAAAAACAATGACCCATCCGGCAGGACCTTGCTTCGCTTTTGGTCCATTGATTATGTCGGAGAGGTATGGCTCAACAATGTTTTTATGGGTCACTATGAAAGCGGAGAAGTTCCGTTTGTGATCGACGTTACCGATGTGGTCAAACCAAACGAACAAAACCATTTGAGTATCAGGGTACTGAATCCGACCAATGAACCCATCGACGGAATGACACTGAAGCAAATCCCACGACAGGCAAGGGTTATCCCGTTTACATCCGGAGCACAATTCAACTGCGGAGGGATCACCGGTTCAGTCGAAATGTTATTGGTTCCCGAAGTTCAGGTAGAAGATCTTTTTGTTTCAGCCAATTCGCCAGGTGATGTGGTTAAAATTGAGGCCAATATTCGGAATTCAGGAACAAAAAGGAAACACCGGCATCTGGCTTATACAGTTGCTCCGGCATCCAGCGGAGAAGCGCTGAAGGTTCTTGAGCTGGAGTGTAATGTTCCTCCGGGCGATACCTTGATTCATGCAGAAATTAAGATGGAAAATCCCCGTTTATGGGATATTGATGATCCATACCTGTATCGGCTTAGTATACGAAATACGGGCGAAAAGGATAAATCCGTTGATGAACGCTCTGTCCGTTTTGGCTTTCGCGATTTTCGGTTCGCGAATGGGAGTTTTCGGCTCAATGGGCGGAGGCTTTTCCTGAAATCGGCCCATTCATGCAATAATTATCCGATCGGTCAGCGCTTGCCCGTCAACCCTGATCAGGCACGCCGTGATTTGATTGACATGAAAGCCATGGGATTTAATACCATTCGCTTTATTTGGGGCGGGGTGAAACCCTATCAACTCGACATGTGCGACGAAATTGGCCTGATGGTTTATAACGAATCGTATGCTTCGCAGGCGATGGACTCTTCTTCAATGATAATCACACGTTTTGACCAGGCACAAACCGGGATGATTCTGCGCGACAGGAACCATCCCAGCGTGATAGCCTGGGGTCTGCTCAACGAAACACTCGATGGGCCGACATTCAAACACGCCGTGACAATGCTCCCGCAACTGCGTAAACTTGATGCAACGCGTTTGATTTTTTTAAACAGCGCCCGCAGCGATGACCATCCATCCATCGGATCATTGAGCAATCCGGGCTCAATAGTGTGGGAGCATTTGTTGGGCAACGAATCTCCGGTGGCATCCGAGGTAAAGAAACCTGATCCATATCCGCACATTGCCCATGCTTACATGGAGATGGGTGATTATCATTTATATCCGGGAGTTCCGCAAACCCTTGAAGCAACCAATATCATACGCAATCTTGGCAAAAATACAAAACCGGTTTTCCTATCCGAATTCGGTATCGGAAGCGGTATTGATTTGTGGCGCGTGACCCGCCATTTTGAACGATACGGAAAGGAACGAAATGAGGATGCCCAATTCTACAAGGAACGGTTAGATATTTTTCTGAAAGATTTTGCCCGTTGGAAATTGGATGAGATTTATCCCCGGCCTGAGGATTTTTTTGCAGAAAGCATCCGGCGATCTGCCGGTAACCGTGCACTTAGCCTCACGGTGATCCGTTCAAACCCCAATATCTGCGGACACAACCTTACAGGGATGAATGATCAGGGAGCAACGGGTGAAGGTTTGACGACCACTTTCCGGGAGCTTAAACCGGGTACTACAGATGCTCTTTTTGAGGGATTAGCCCCTTTGCGATGGTGCATGTTTGCAGAACCCCGAAATATTTATCGCGGCAGGAAAGTTAAACTTGAAGTGATTCTGGCCAACGAAGATGCACTTCCTGCAGGCGATTATCCGGCGTATATTCAGGTTGTTGACCCTAACAATCGCCCGGTTTTTACGCATAAAACCATTTTTACCATTCCCGGAATTAAAAGCGGGATTGAACCACCACTGGCCATGCCTGTATTTTCAGAAGAAGTTGCCATTGATGGCCCGGCCGGAAAATACCATCTTTTGTCTACGCTTGAACGGGGAGGTGCACCAACCTGCGGGAAAGTGGAATTTTATGTCGATGACCCGGCGCAAATGCCAGCTGTCGAAACTGAAGTTACTGTTTGGGGCGCAGATAGTTTGCTGACTAAATGGTTGGCTGAGCAGTATATCAAAACCCGTCCGTTTGCAGCAAAACAAAAATCAAGAGAAACTATCTTGGTTGGCGCTCATCCGCCCGTCGGGAAGGATACCTTATCGGCATTCAGGGATCTGATGCAGCATGTTGCCTGTGGTTCAAATGTTATTTTCCTTTCACCTGAAGTATTTAAACGAGGCAACGCTAAGGATGGCTTTTTACCGTTGAAAGAAAAGGACGCCCTATCCAAATTTGGGAGCTGGTTATACCTGTATGATGAATGGGCCAAAAAACATCCTGCATTTGAAGGTCTTCCTGCCGGAGGGCTGATGGATCATCAATTTTACCGGGAAATTATTCCCCAGACTTTCTGGAGAGGAAATGAAGAGGCTCCAGCAGAGGTAATATCAGGAGCTATCCGGGTTTCGCAGGGTTATATGTCAGGGTTGTTCCTGGCTGTTTATCCTTTTGGTTCCGGGAAGTTTACACTCAATACCTTGTTAATCCGCGATAATTTAGGTATTCATCCTGCGGCTGAACGACTGCTGCGCAATCTAATCCACTATGCTGCCCGCGATCAAAACAAATCATTGGAAAAACTTCCTGTTGATTTTGATCAACAATTGAGGAGTATCGATTATAAATGATTAGATTTCTGGGACTTATTATGAAATATTAATATTGCAGACAAATTATCAAACAATTCAATAATTTAAATACAGAAATGAGATGAAAAGAATTTGGGGACTTTTAGCGGGGATATTTCTGTGCGGCATCGTAAACGCTCAGGAATTAGGCAGAATGCAATGGTTTAATGAACCTGCAAAATGGAAAACAGAAGATCATAAACTGAGTTTGGAGGTTACGCCAAAATCAGATTATTGGCGTGCAACAGGTTATGGATTTGTTGTAGACGATGGCCCTTTTTTTTACACGACCAGAGGGGGCGAATTTGAGGTGCGGGTTAAAATTGCCGGGAACTTTAAAACCCGTTACGACCACATGGGACTGATGTTACGTATCGACGAAAAACACTGGATTAAATCGGGTATGGAATTTGTCGATGGGAAATATAACTTCAGTACGGTTATCACCAACGACTTTAGTAGCTGGAATGTGATTGTATTACCAACGAAACCTGCATTTCTTTGGGTTAAGGCCGTTCGAAAGAGAGACTACGTCGAGCTATATTATTCGCCCGATGGCAAAAATTTCCAGTTGAGCAACATGGCCTATTTCCCGGATCAAAAACCAGTTATGGTTGGCATGATGGCCGGAAGTCCTGATGGAGATGGATTTAATGCTGTCTTTGAGGATTTTAAAATCCTCCACCAGCCCGACACACGTCGCCTGGAATGGCTTAAACAAAATAAAGAGTAATTGATGAAAAGAAAATATTCCGGATGCCTTACTTTTAAAGTATTGGCTCTATTTTTGGTAATACTGATCATATTCTCTGACCTGTCAGCTACTGCATCAGTATCGGTTGATCCTTCCTCCTCTCAGTATGGAGGAAGAAAAGGATCGGTTATCTATGTTTCGAAGTTAGGAAACAACTCCGATGGCAAAAGCTGGAAGAGAGCATACCAGACGATACAGGCTGCATTATCTGCAGTTCCCGATGATAAAGGCGGACATATGATTATTGTCCGCCCCGACACCTATGTGGAGGCTAATTTATCGACAGCTTTCAAGGGGGCCAAAGGATCATACAATTTATTGATAGGGGATTCAGATGGTCGTTTGGGTTCCAGTGCCACCGGCCGGATTATCATTGATGCCGGCGATCCTCAAAAGGGGTTTAAAAGCTACGACTGGTGGTCGACTATTCGTGCTACTTCCAAGGGATGGCGGCCTGAATTTACCGAGCAAACTTTTTCAAGTATTTGCTGGGACCGCTGGATTCTTCGGAGTCTCTACACTTCGGGCAGTGATGGTGGCTTTTTCTGGGACCTCACCAATAAAAGCGGCGAAGGGTTTACGGTGATCGTCGAGGATTGCGTGGGGATTGGCCGTGCTTTTGGTGGTGGTTTGTGCTATCCGGTGGTCCGTCCTGATGAACCAAGCGTTTTCCGCAGATGCTACTTTATGGCCCTCGATTGGGTTGGAGATACAAGTGCAGTCCTGGTCGGTGGCTGGGAAACAACCATGCCCGATGCACCCCATTTGGTTTTGGAAGATTGCACCATGGTCCATCCGGATAATGCTTTGGCCATGTCGTATGCAAGTAATTGTGTGCGGGTTAAAGCAGTTGGTTGCCGGTTTATCGTTCTAAACTTCACTCAGCCCGAGATGGGAGGAAAATCGACAGGAATTATTTGTACCCAGGGACATCAGCCAGCCGGGAAATTACATGTCGATCTGGAAGACTGTATCCTGGCTGGCTATAGTGTGTTTACCCCCGGTGAGGAGGGAAAAGCGGCCAGCTATACTGCAAAGGGTAAGGTTCAGGCTTATGTTCAATTCAAACAGTCTGTTCCGGACGGATTAGAGCGGATAAAGTTTTGGCCGGCAGAGTTATTTGATCGTATAGCAATCCCGAATCCGGTTTCCACAAGGTAAGAAGCCTAAGGCGTATTTTCAAGCATGTTTTGGAGGTTCAGAATTACGGAATCAGTAATTAAATGCTAAAATTAGTATGATCTGTAAAAGAAGATTTTTTTTTAAATGTTCATGGTTAATAACCGGAGGTTTATTTTATCTAAACGGGAGCCTTCACTTTCTTTATGCTCAACAGGATGTACTAAATGGAAGAGAGATTGTATCTGGAACTCTTCCGGATAATCCTGGAGGAAACACCTATTTTGTCGATCCGTCACTTGGTGAGGATACCAACGATGGCTTAACACCCTTAAAACCTGTCAAAACTTATCTCTCCCGCAAATTTAGAGGTGGTGACAAAGTCCTTTTCAAACGTGGGAGTGTCATTCGCGATATGCTGCATACACGTGACGGGGATAAAGGTGCCCCAATCACCTATGGCGCTTACGGTGTAGGTGAAAAACCAGCGTTTCTCGGATCTGTCTCTGTTGGTGATCCGGGGAAGTGGACAGAAGAGCGGCCAAATCTTTGGCGATATGATGGGAAATTCTCAAGTAAAGTGTGTAATCTGGTCTTTAATGGCGGGGAGAGCTGCGGTAACCTTCGTTGGGATATTGCAGCGTTGAAACAACCCGGTGAATGGTATTACACGGGCAACTCCACAGGGGATAACGGGGGAGGAGAGGCTCCTTCCAACAGCGCTCTTTATCTTTGTTCTCCAAACAATCCCGGCATGGCCTATCGCGATATCGAATGTGTACTTTGGGGAGAGCGCAAACTTGTTGGTGGTCAGGGAAACATAGTTCTCGAGAACCTCAGCTTTCGAAATTCAGGGGTGCATGGTTACCAGGAGTTTCATCCCCACGACATCATGATCAGAGCGTGCGAGTTTCGTTTCATCGGCGGGGCTGTATGGGATTCCAAACGACGTATACGGTTTGGCAATGCCGTTGAGTTATGGGATGGCGCCAGCAATGTTACGATTGAACGATGCCTGTTCGATAATATTTTCGATTCGGGTGTGACCCACCAGGGTGGCGGAACTCGGAATATTCCTGAAAAAATATTTATTAGAAATAACCGGTTTAGCAATTGCGGAATGGCTGCTTACGAATGTCGCGAGCCTTCACAGGAGGTTTATTTCGAGGGGAATACCTGTATTAATGCCGGTGGCGGTTTCAGTATGCAAGGGTTATTACCACCGCGTCAATCAGAAATTTATCCTCAACCGATGGGGCACCATGTGTTTATCTGGAGAATCGATCCAGGCACCCAACCCGGTCATGTTTATATTCGAAATAATACCTTTAGCGAAGCCCCTTATGGAGCCGCAATCTATTCCATCATCGATCGGGCTGATGAACAGAAGTTTGTTCTCGACAACAACCGATACTGGCAAACAACCGGTGAAATGCTGATCCATTTTGGAGGACAGTCTTATAAACCTTCGGAATTTGATCGTTACAAGAAAGATTGCAAACAAGACAGACATAGCAAAATTGCAAAACCGGATTTCATTGTCAATTGACTTAATCAGTAGTAATTAAGCCATAATAAGTGAAAATAAATCTCAATTTTTTGCCGACAGTTATTCTGTTGGTTTCCTTTTTAGGACCGTTTCAGAATATTTTCAGAATTACCACTGTGGACAAATCCGGAAGGGAAAGCGAAGAGGTTAATTTAATTGTATCAAAGTAATTCACAAATGAAAATAATCAGGAGGAATGAATAACTTAATCTCATTTTATAGTTTTTTTCAGACAATATCTATCCGTTCCTTTCGAATGGTTATTGTATTTGCCTTGGCCATATTGGGTCAAAGCTATGTTCATGCAACGAATTACTACTTCGCGACTCATGGCGATGATTTGAAAAACAATGGTTTATCAATCCTTTCTCCATGGAAAAGCGCTAACAAACTGAATGCAATCATGACCCTCCTAAATCCGGGAGACTCAGTATTGTTTTGCAGAGGTGATCAATTTTATGGAGAAATCAAAATTGCAAAAGGTGGCACCAAACAAGCTGTGATCTATTTTGGCGCTTATGGCAAAGGTTCAAAACCTGTATTGAACGGAACGACAAGGATTTCAGATTGGGGAGAGGCCGGATTCAATAAATGGGAGTCCACCTGTAATTCAAATGTTGAAAACCCGACCAATTTATTTGTGAATGGCGCCCAACAGCCTTTGGGCCGATGGCCGAATGTGTCGGCTCCAAACCAGGGGTATTTACTGGTTAACTGGGCTTCAGACCGGAATAAACTAAGCAGCAAATCAATTCCGGATGGCGCAAAGTGGCTGGGTGCAGAATTAGTGATTCGAAATCAGCGGTGGATTTTGGATCGGGTGCCGGTGTTGTCTGCAAAGGGAGATACGCTTACGGTCGCACCAACATCCTATAAAATCAGTTCCGAATTTGGATTTTTTATTTGTAATCATCCTGCAACTTTGGACAAAAACGGTGAATGGTGTTTCAACAAAGTGACCAGAAAGCTAACCCTCTACTCTGAAACCAATCCTTCGGAGTCTTTCATCGAAGTTTCTGCGATGAAGAATCTGATATCCATTGAGAATCAAAATTTTATTGTTGTCGAAAATTTGGTTTTGCGGGGTGCTTCATCCATTGCTTTAACGGCAAGAAATTCGAATAACATCACTGTTGAAAATTGTGAAATTGTTCACTCCGGACTCAATGGCGTTCAATTTATCGGCTGTAAAAATCCGATTTTTGAATCCAATAAAGTGATTGACACGAATAATCAGGGGTTTATTTTTGAGGATTGCCATGGATCGGTGATCAGCCAAAATGAGATCAAAAACAACGGATTAATTGCCGGAATGGGGGCAAACGGGTCGAATTCCTACAATGCGATGGTCGTTGAAGGCTCCTCCAACCTCATCGAATATAATAAGCTGGATAGTATTGGGTACATTCCACTGCGGTTCGAAGGCGATTCGGTGATGATGCGTTACAACATAATCTCCAATTATTGCATGGTCAAAGACGATGGAGGGGGAATTTATACCTGGGGAAATCGCGAAGGGCATCCTTTCGTTGAACGTAAAATCATCAGCAATATCGTTCGAAATGCCATTGGGGCTGGTCATGGGACCAGTGATACCCTGAGAGTTTCATCCGAAGGAATTTATATTGATGACCAAAGCTCCAACGTTGAACTTGCCGGAAACACCGTTTACAAATGCGGCAATATCGGCATATTCATTCACAATGCGAATCATGTGCTGGTGCGGAATAACCTGGTGTACGATAATGGCACTCAGTTGCAGATGCTCTCAGCAGGAATGCCAGGTTTTACTATCCGGGACTGCATCCTCAAAAATAACACCTTCGTATCCCGAATCGCGGAACAAAAAATAGCCAATTTCATCACGGATGAGCCGAAAGAAAGTATTCATTTGATGGGAGTAATAGACAGTAATTATTATTGCAGGCCTGCTGAACCAGAGATGATTATCCATTGCTCTTTTAATCCGGGCGAAAAGTGGTATTCATTCAACGACTGGAAGGAGCAATTTGGTCACGACCAACACACCGGGCAAAGCCCTATCGGTTTTAAATATAAAATCACTTCGTTTAGCGCTCCCCAAAAAATTACCTATGGGCATTATCACGAAGGGAATGATACCTGGTACGACGAGAAAACTACCGGAAAGGAAGCGCTGGAGAAGATAAAGGAAGATTTAACCGGAGATCCGGCCAATCCGGCAAAAGGGATGAATATCAGACTAATTCTTTCAATGGACATTGATTTCAGGAAGGGGATACAACAGAAATACCTGCTAAGTTTCGATACTAAGGCTGAAAAGGCCGGGGATATAATTAAGGCTAACTTTAAAACGGGGGATAACCAAATCGTTTGTTCAAAGGAATTCAGGCTTGAAAATTCGTTCCGTAAAAACGAGCTGCTTTATATTCCTGCCTTTGCCAACATCCCCCACGAGCGTGTCAATTTCGAGTTCAGCAACTGGAAAGATCCTGTGTGGATAAAGAATATCACTTTCAGAAAAGTTGAAGCCACTCTTCCCAATCCTGACAAGCACTTATTACTGGTTGTCAACGAATCACGGGAACCACGGTTAAGCCTTCAGTTAACCGGATATGTTGATGTTTCGGGAAAAGTGAGTAAAAACCAGATAACGATTCAACCCTTTTCATCGGCCATTTTTTTCAAAAAATAAAGAGTATATTTCTCTCAAATAAATACCATGTTAAGACCATCACACCACAACAATGTGCTTAATCTTAATTTTGTTAAAGATGAAATCTTGCGGATAGTCGTTTCACTTGTCTTTATTTTGCTGGCTTACGGTCAGGCACAGGCGACCAATTATTATTTTTCTGTAAGCGGCAATGATCATAAGAATAATGGTTTATCGGCCAATTCGCCTTGGAAAAGCCTTGAAAAGCTAAACACTATGATGATACAACTTCAACCCGGCGACTCGGTGTTGCTTCGTCGGGGAGATGTTTTTAGCGGTGAAATCTGCATAACCAAAAGCGGGACCAATCAATCAGGGATTTATTTCGGCGCCTATGGTTATGGTAAAAAGCCGATGTTAAACGGAACAACAAAAGTATCCGGTTGGAAAACTGCAGGTCAGGATAAATGGGAAGCGATCTGCACAGACTGCATGGATCAATTGAATTCCTTGTTTTTGGATGGTGTATTGATGCCGATTGGACGATGGCCTAACCTTCATGCAGCTAACGGGGGATATCTACCCGTGAAATGGGCTTCAGGGAGCAGCCGGCTGAGTAGTCAGGCGATTCCGGATGCTTCAGTCTGGAAAGGGGCAGATGTCATTGTCAGAACCCAGCGATGGGTTTTGGACTGCTCAACTATTCTTTCAACCAGCGGAGATACCCTTAACATACAACCGATTCCCCAAAATATTATCAATCCGGAGTTTGGATTTTTTATTTGTAATAGCCCAGTTGCTCTTGATCAGCCCGGAGAATGGTGCTTTGATAAAGCGACCAAAAAGATAACCATCTATTCTGAAAGTGATCCGAACTTATCCGTCGTTGAAGTTCCGACTGTCGGTGATTTGATTGTGATCAGGAATCAACGGTTCATAACCATTGAAAATCTGGCGATAAACGGCGCCCTGATAAACGGAATTTTTGCTGACAGCGTTCAAAATGTGACGGTCAGAAATATTGAAGCAGTTCACATTGGTAAAAATGCAGTCTATTTTAGAGATTCCCGAGATGTCGTATTTGAAGATAATTCCATTTCTGATGCAAATAATGAGGGGCTGAACTTTCAGAATTGCCGGGGTTCGGTGATCCGTCATAATCAGATCAAAAATATTGGTTTAATTCCGGGAATGGGAAGACCTTCATTTGATGGAAGTTGTTCCTACAATGGATTGGAAATTTCAGGTTCTTCCAATCTGGTTGAGTATAATAAAATTGACAGCATCGGATATATTGGAATACGTTTTGAAGGAGATTCGACAACCGTTAAATTTAACCTAATATCCAACTATTGCCTGGTTAAGGATGATGGAGGGGGAATTTACACCTGGAATGGGGATCATTATTTTCACCCAAATGTCGTTCCTCCAAACGTAAATCTAAAGGTTATCGGTAATATCGTCCATATTGCGGTTGGGGCAGGTTTCGGGACTGATGACTCGCTAAGCAATTCTGCTAATGGTATTTATATTGATGGCGGGAGTTGCAACGTGGAAGTTCTTGGCAATACGGTTTACCATTGTGGTGCGATTGGCATTTTCGTCAATAACGCGAGCCGGATCACGGTTCTGAATAATCTGGTATATAACAGCAAGACACAACTTCAGGTACGTGCTGAGGGTATGCCTCTTATGACCAATCGTGGGCATATCGTCAAAAACAATACGTTTGTTTCAGGCCTCTCTTCGCAAAGAATTGCCATTTTCATAACAGATGAAGGAATGGATGGAATCAAGCGGATGGGGGTGATGGATAGTAATCATTACTGCAGGCCGGCTGATCCGGAAATGATCATGCACTGTTCCTATAAAAAGGGTGAACTTGATATCCATAAAACCTATTCCCTAACCGATTGGAAGGAACAGTATGGACATGATCTAAATTCTTTACCGGAACCGATTCGATTTCGCTATAAAATTAATTCCCTGGCTTCCCCTCAGAAAATGACTTACGGCTTCTATCGTGAGGGTAAAGATACCTGGTACAATGAGAAATCGACTGAAAAAGAAACTGTCAGGGAAGCAATTGCCGGTCTGACCGGAAATTCAGCGGACTCACAAAAGGGAATGAACAAGTTGATGATTCTTTCCATGAATATTGATTTTAATAAGGATAAACAACAAAAGTACCTGTTGCGTTTTGATACCAGGAGCGAAAAGTCACACGAAATCATTAAAGCAAATTTCAAAACAAAAGATAACCAGATTGTATGTTCAAAAGAATTTCGTCTGAAAAATAACTTTCATAAAAACGAACTTCTTTATGTTCCGGCTTTCGTCAACACTCCGTTTGAACGGGTGAATTTTGAATTCAGTGATCCGGAATCGGCAGTCTGGATCAAAAATATTACTTTTCAGGAGGCAAATGTGACTATTCCTGATCCCAATGACCATTTTCTGCTTCTAGTAAATGATAAAGGGTACCAACAGACAATGCCTATCGGAGGTGGTTATATCAATGTGGCGGGTAAGGGTGAAAAGTCAGTGGTACTTAAGCCATACTCTTCTGCCATACTGTTTAAATAATTTAAAATATGCTATGAATCTATTTTTCAAATCTAAAATGTGTTTTTGGAGGTTAGCCGTTCTCCGGATCGGGATCATCATCCTTCTGTTTACTGAGGTGGTTTATAGCAGGCCTGCACCAGATTCAGATCAGCGTATAGCCCAAAAACTTCAGAACCATATGATCTGGAGTGGCGCTGATGACGGTAAACCTTCATATACTGTATTTCGGAAGGTATTTGATTTAAACGACTTTGATGATGCTTCTGTCCATCTTTTTGCCGATGCCCGGTACCTCTTGTGGCTCAATGGAGTAGAGATACTCAGAGGTCCTTGCCGTTTTGACCCTGCTGCTCCCTCGTTCGATAAAGTGAATGCCACCCCTTATCTTAAAACGGGGAAAAACGTGATCGTGGTGATGGTGTTGTCACATGGCAGCAACGGTAAAACAATGAATCATCATCCCGGGTTAACAGTGGGTCTTGAAATTAAAAAACACTCACAAATAGTCAGCAACATCGTGACTGATGGCTCATGGAAATGGAATAATCACACCCGCTTCCTGCCTCCTGTTCAGCTTTGGGCGGATATGAGTGACCGGATCGATGCCCGTCTGGATGATGGCGACTGGAGTTTAACTGATTATAATGACTCAGATTGGTCTGCTGCTGCTCCGTTGAGCGGGCATTTGTGGGGCACCTTAACATCACGGGCAATACCCTATCTTACCAAAAATGAGATGGGCTGGACTGCGATGAATATTAAAAGTCTCCCTGTCGGATTAAAATCCGGACAATCCTATATCATTAAATGCGATGAGATGATTCAAGGTTTTCCGTCCATTCAATTTGAAGCAGAGGAGGGAGTGCAGATCCAGTTCGAATTCGGCTATTCTGGCGATCGTGAAAATGTATGGGACTCCTATGATTCATCCTGCTTTTATACTGCACGGAGTGGCGATCAGGTTTACACGCCAACTGATTCTTACGGATTCAGGTATCTTAAGATCAAAGTGCTGAGCGGAAGTATTTATTCGCCGTATAATGTTTTGGTGAAACAGATCAAACTCACCGATCGCCGCTATCCCTATCTCGAAACCGGCAGTTTTCATTGTAACGATCCTTTCTTCAATGAGCTTTGGAAACGATCGGTACTCACCACAAAATTAAATTGTGAAGATGGTTATATTGATTGCGCTTTACGCGAAAAAGTTGAATGGATGGGAGATGCGGCATTGATACAATACCCGTTGAGTAGGATCATGTTTGGGATTGCTGATACATCCGGCGTACTCTGCAGCGATAACCAACTCATGAAATCGATGCTCAGGCACATTGCCCAAAGTCAGAGTGACAGTGGAATGTTTAAGGCTCACCACCCTTCCGACAGGTTTGATATTCATGCTTATATTGAAGACTATACCTGTCTGTGGGTTCAGTCACTCCGGCAGGTTTATGAATGTACCGGTGATTCAGGTCTGGTGAAAGAGTTATGGGTACCCCTGAAAAAGCAGATGAAATGGTTTAAAAAACATCGCTCACCAAATGGACTGGTTTTTGGCCGGGAGTTCGAGTTTTTTGATAATCCACTGGCTTACTCCAGTTGCAACGGGGCCACCTTAAATGCTTATGCCTTTAAGGCTTTTACTGATGCCGCTTATCTTGCTTCCATCATAGGGGATGCAGGATCTGCAATTGATTATCAAAAAGTTGCAACTGAAATAGCAACAAGCTTCAATAAATACTTATGGATACCCTCTAAGGGAACCTATTCGTCCGGGATTTTAAATGGAAAACAATTGACTCCCACCTCACATGCTGCAATGATGGCGCTAAACAGGGGCATTGTTCCTGAAAACCTGAAACAACAGGTTCAGAAATACCTGTTCACCCATTATTTGAGTCGGGAAGGGGATAATGCACACGGAGGAATTATTCCTGTTTCATTTTTTGATTTGAATAAGCCAGCCCATGGAATCGATTCACCCTATTCTGCGTTCTGGCTACTTGAAGAGCTGTTTAATGGTAAAAGGGAAAGCGCAGCATTAACCTTTATCCGCGAAAAATGGAATTATATAACGAGGGATACCATCACAGGCACCTTAACCGAGTCGTTTGGAGGGGGCGATTTATGCCATAATAACGGGGCAATCCCTGCTTATTTTCTGCTCTCCAAAGTCCTGGGAGTCTCTGAAATGGTTCCCCTTAAATCAAAAATGGTTACTATTAAACCGATGATGGGTAACCTCACCGAGGCAGACGGTACCGTGGTAACTGCCCATGGTCCGGTAGAGGTGAAATGGATGAAACACAGCACCGGCTGGTCGTTCCAAATTAAACTCCCTCACGGAACTTTGGCACAGGTAATCTTACCCGAACATAAAACCTTTAAAAAACTTATGATCAATAATAAGGAATCTAAATTTAAAATATGTAAAGGATTTATTGTAGTACGAGTCGATTCCGAAGTTACTGAAGGAATTTACCAATAATCTTTATACAGAAGGGAAAGAGGTATGAATCTTTGGAAACCGGTTATAAATTTGCCATTGACGACATCTGTTTGAAAATACAGTTTCATTCATATTTTTCCCATTAATAGGGAGAAAATCGGACCATTTCACGGAAGTTTTTTCTGAAGTATCCCCAATCGCTACGTGTGATGGCTTTCAAGTTTGTATTTATAGTTATACCGGTATTTGAAAACCTAATAGGCGAGTGCCCGATCAGATCCCGGGCATACTGAGAAAAACAAATCGCGTTTTAATACGGTGATAGGACTAATTATCTGAAATTTGACAATAAAGGCTCGGTTATGAGTAAAATTAAAAGTGTAGTGCAGAACGGAGCTCTATCGGGGTTATTTTGTCTGCTGACCCTGTTTATGTGTGGCTCATTGTTTGCGCAGAAAACAAATCAAAAATTGGTGGCAGAATTTGATTGCACGAAAGAGTATCCCGCCGATACCTATTTTTCAAACGGAAATATTAAGGTATGCAACTCTTCAGGAGGTCGTTACCGTGAGGCTGAAGCAGTACCGTTATCTCGTTTTGGGTACCGTTTTTCAGTCGCAAATATTGGTAAACCTTACCTCGCAGTAGTGCGCTATCCCGATGACAAACGGAGATATATGTGCATGATGGATGGTACCACCTATGATATGACGATTGGCGTTTTCACCGGAGTCAATCAGCCCCTGACAAACAGGATGCAGGAAATCAGGAAAATATTCTGGCCCAGATGGAATGATTGCAACCTGGCATTTATGACCTGGAGTAACGGTGAACCGGCAGCTGTTTCGGACATAAAGATTTACGAACTCGACGAGTTACCACCACTTGAAATGAAAAATATTGGGAAAGACGTCCCCCGGCGTGAACTTGGGATCCAGTTTGAAGATCCGTGCGGAACATCCTACAGTCTTGGTGCCATTGATGACCAGGAATGGCTTGACCGGACAACGACCTATATGCATTTTACCGGACAAAATTTACTGGCCTACCCAATTGTCTGGTACCACGGTCCAATATATCCTTCAGACCGCGAACCATCAGGCTATTTTGGCATTGTTGCAGGTCGTGACCGAAAATTATACAGCCGTTGGACATCACATCCCGAAGATTGGGTAGCAACTTTGCTGAAAAGATTTGAAAAGGAAGGTCTTGAATTTCAGGCAGCCATGACCCTGTTAAGATTGGGAAGCCTGATGCAAAATATGAATATTGATCTGAACGCGATTAAAGCGGGGAAGGAGACTTATAACAATATGCTCTGGAACGATAACGTGCAGGCATCGGCGCAAGACTGGACCACGGTATATAATGTGATGAATTCCGAAAAGTACGCGAATGGTAACTTAACTGACTGGGCTTATGGTGAAAAGGGCGGCCCTTACGGGAAAGGACCGATGTTTAATCCACTTCATCCGGTAACACAAAAAGCGGTTCTTGGAATCATTCAGGAAATTGTGGATAAGTATGGAAAATCACCTGCGTTTAAAGGGATATCCATGAACATGTGGCATGCCACAATAGCCTGGTTTTACTCCCTTAAATCCGGTTACGATGATTATACGGCCGCACTTTTTGAAAAGGAGACCGGAATTTCTATTCCGGTTGATGCCAAAGCGGCTGACCGGTTCTCAAGGAGGTATCAATTTTTAACCGGTCAGCAGAAGGAACTCTGGATAAAATGGCGTTGTGCAAAAGTGAGGGAGCTTTTACTGAAAATGCGGGATATCATTGTCAAAGCACGTCCTGATATGCGTCTGACCATTACTATGTGGACTGAAACTACCATTCCGGGATGGTTAGGGACGCCAGATAAGCCACAGGACCAGATTTTTGCGCGCAAATCGTTATACGAGCTCTATCGTGAAGGTGGTTTTGATGCCGCGCTTTATAAATACGATCCGGGGATTGAAATTGATTATTCGATGGTTGCCTCACGCGACCGTGATTCCTGGGGATCATCGGGATTAGAATCACCGCTGGAAAAAAATTCAACCTTCAGGGATCACGACTTTCTGGATCAAACCACCCTGAATGTTGTAGCCAGCCAAAAGAAACCGGGGACATTTATTTTTGATTCATGGGTGGAAGCCTGGGGTAAAAATTCCTGGTTCCCCTGCGATCCCAATGATCAACAGGCAAAAGATTTGAAAGTAATGAATGGAAAACCGGCTGAAGGAATCTGTCGGATCAATTCGGAATATCCCAGGGACAATTTCTGGTGGGATTCGCAGTTGAGGATCACTCCGCCTTTCCAGGGTGGAATCCATTATCTTGAACCCTTCACCCACGCTTTGGCAGAGCTGGATGCGTGCAGGATCACCCGCGGAGGTTTATTTGTGGATACCGGACATGCCGCTCTCATGCAGGGTTTTGCAAAGGCATACCGCACGCTGCCCGCAGAAAAATTCGAAACCATCGGTGGCTCAACGGATCCTGTTGCTGTTCGAACGCTTGTCTCAGGTGAAAAACGGTACCTCTACCTCGTAAACCGTGAATATTATCCCGTTAAAGTAAGGTTGAAGCTCGGAAAAAACACAAACCAGATAACTGATCTTGTGACCAACCGGACGATTAAAACATCGGCCGGATATGATATTACGTTAAATCCATACGAGCTCTGTTCATTGGGAATGGATTCCAAAGCAGTGATTGAGGGTTTCTCGGCCACACCACCTGAAAAAATTGTAGCACAGTTAAAACGAATTTTTAATGAAGCAACAGCGAATGTCGGGTTGCTGGATATGAACAAAATTGAATTGCCCATTGGTACAGCCAAATTGCTTTCAGAAATAAGAGTGGGGATTGAAGAGAAACGTTATGCCTGGGTACGACGTGCGCTGGATAGTTACCCGATCCGTAAATGCGAAGAACTGGCACATCCGGCAAAGGTTATCAAGGGTTCCAATTAATATTTTAACCAATGAAAATAATTTTGATTTTTTTGCAGATTCTGGGTTTCCTGTTGCTGATTAATACACCGGCTACTGCCCGAAAATTACCCGCGAAACCTGTGCTGACCAAATTACCCTTTGCCTTTGGTGCCGATGGACAGACCGTGATGGAAAATACACCGGTTCTTTTTAAATCACAAGTGCTGCTGGTTGCCAATTTCCGGCCATCAGGCGGTTCCAATGTGGCGGAAAAGGATTCTTATTTGTGCATCCAGGATCTGGAAACCGGGAAAGAATTGACCCGTTTTGGAATATCCCACTCCTTTGCATCTGCCTATGTGCTTAATAACGAGTTAAATGTTTTTGCATTGGACTTTAGTACCTCGGGCAAGGTTTGGGAACCAACCGGCATCGATCGTTTTGTCACTACTGATCTGAAGACGTGGAAAACCGAAAAGATCATGATCCCTGAAGGAGGAGAGCATCTTTTTAATACATCGGTTTGTAGAGACGAAAAAGGATATCTGATGGCCTATGAGTCGGATCAGCCGGTTCAATTTTGTTTCAGATTTGCCCGCTCGAATGACTTGTCGAAATGGGAAAGGATTCCGGGGTTAACCTTTTTGGGTGAGCATCATGAATATTCGGCCTGTCCGGTGATCAGATATCATAAACCTTTCTATTATGTCATTTATCTGCATGCTTCCCTGGAGGGGCATAACGGATGGATTTCGTATATGGCACGCTCCAAAAACCTGGAAAATTGGGAATTAAGTCCATATAACCCGATATTGGAAGCTGGTGCTGGTGAAGGGAAAAATAATTCCGATGTCGACCTGATGGAATACGAAGGGAAAACCTATCTCTATTATGCCACGGGCGATCAGGAAACGTGGGGGACTGTGCGTGTGGCCATGTACGACGGACCGCAAAAGGAATTCTTCGAAACACATTTCCCCCCAAGCGTTCCCACGATTAAGATTTCAACAAAACAATAAATAAATCATATGAAAATCCTTTCACGCAGAACATTTCTTAAAACAGCATCAACCTCTGCTGCCGGAGCATTTTTAATTCCCAACCTATTAAGCTGCTCACCCAATAACCGGTTAAATATTGCGGTGATTGGTGTTGGTGGCCGGGGAAAGTCCAGCTGGACACAGGTTCCGATGGAGAGTATCGTCGCCATGTGCGATGTGGATGACAGGCAATCGGTTGAAGGTTTTAAGGCATGCTCTAAGGCTAAACAGTATAAGGATTTTCGGAAAATGTTTGATGAAATGGCCAGGTGGGTGTTTTAGCTCAACGTTTCGGGGGCAAGATTGAATACGATGCCAAAAACATGAAGGCAGTCGGTCGTCCTGAACTGGATGAATTTATTAAAGAACCTGCACGCAAAGGGTGGTCATACGGAGAGAAACTATAAAAAATGTAGATCCAGGATCTTTAATATGTTGAAAATCAAAATAAAAAACTATTATGTTTCAGAAATACGTATGGTTCGGAAGTTTGTCATTATGATTCTGTTGATTTCAGTCAGCGGATATTTACATGGAACAAACTATTATTTTGCCAACAAGGGAGACGACGCGCTAAACTCAGGTGTCGCTGAGAGTTCGCCCTGGAAAAGTATTCAAAAGCTAAATGAAATAATGACAAGACTTCAGCCGGGAGATTCGGTCTTCTTTCGCAGGGGCGATGTTTTTAAGGGGGAGATCCGGATCACTGCAAAGGGAACCTCAGGGTTTACTATTTTTTTTGGCAGTTATGGCACAGGTTCAAAACCTGTACTCAACGGTTTGACAAGGATTTCAGGTTGGAAGAAGGAGGGGCCTAATCTATGGGAAGCAATTGGAACTCCATGTCAAGATGAGGTGAACACTTTATTTATCAATGGCAAATTGCAGCCGATCGGAAGGTGGCCGAATAAAACGGCACCTAATCAGGGATATCTTTCCATGAAGTGGTCTTCCGGCAGTACAAGACTGATTAGTAAGTCAATACCAAATGCTTCTTTGTGGAAGGGCGCCACTCTGATGGTCAGAACCAACCGGTGGGTCATTGACTGGTCACCGATTATTTCAACAAAAGGAGATACGATAACCATCCCACCAACGAGTTACAATATTGACCGTGAATTTTGTTTTTTTGTCTGCAACCATCCTGGTACACTTGATCAGAACGGAGAATGGTGTTATGACAAGGAGACAAAAAAGATCACCTTATATTATGAAACAGATCCTGCCAACTCAGTCATAGAAGTTCCTACAGTAGGGGAATTGATTTCGGTGAGTAAACAAGGATACATTACTATTGAAAATCTGGTCTTAAAGGGTGCATTAAAAAATGCAATCCTGGCTGAAAGATCCGAAAATATTACCATCAGGTATACTGAAATAATCAACTCAGGTAAAAATGGGGTCAACTTTAAAAACTGCCGGAATACGGTTTTTGAGGAGAATAAAATCGTGGGTGCAGTTAACAACGGCCTGGTATTTTCAGATTGCAGGGGTTCAGTAATCCGGAAAAATGAGATCAGAAAGATCGGGCTAAATCCTGCTGTTGGCGCTGCTGAAAGCACCTCATTTATCGGTTTGGGAATCTCGGGCAGCTCAAATCTGATGGAATACAACCGGATTGATAGTGTCGGCTACATCGGATTGAGGTTTGACGGTGATTCAACG
>Ga0118677_10004689_pt1 | contig 24649 bp, 23 predicted proteins | sample AliMusrvi5mmetaG_FD_86154 | JGI IMG/M metagenome (GOLD analysis project Ga0118677, IMG submission 86154)
ACACAGCACCGGCTCAAGGGTGCCGTTTATCTTGAAACGAGGCATTTGCTCAAGATCCAGGAGGATATGAATAAGCAACTCCAGCAGACGAATGGCATTTTGCAGGTGAGCGAGGAAAAGCTCGCCGTAACGCTTAATTCTATCGGTGACGGAGTGCTGACCACCGATGCTGAAGCGCGCGTGACGCGCCTCAATCCGGTCGCCGAACAACTTACCGGATGGACGGAGGCGGAAGCCAGCGGTCGCCCGGTCGTCGAAATTTTCCGCATTATCAGCGAGGAAACACGTCAGCCGGTCACCATCCCGGTCATGGAAACCCTGGCCGAGGGCGTGATTCAGGGCCTGGCGAATCATACCCTGCTGATCTCCCGCGCGGGTAGCGAGTGCGCTATCGCCGATAGTTGCGCTCCGATCCGTGACCGCGAAGGTCGCGTGGCCGGAGCTGTGCTTGTGTTCCGTGATGTGACCGAGCGCAGGGAGATAGAGAAGGGGCTTGAAAAAGTTCGGATGGAATTGCAGCAGGCCAATATTGCTTTGCAGGTCAGCGAAGAAAGGTTTGCAGTGACGCTTAGTTCTATTGGCGACGGAGTGCTGGCCACGGATACCCAAGGAAGCGTGACGCTTTTAAACCCCGTTGCCGAAAAACTCACCGGATGGACCCAGGCGGAAGCCCTTGGACGGCCGGTGGCGGATATTTTTGTGATCGTGAACCATGATACCCGAAAATCCGTGGTGATCCCCGTTGTGGCGACATTAGCGTATGGGACGATCCAGGGGCTGGAGAATCATACCGTTTTGATCGCGCGGGATGGCAGCGAGTGCCATATTGCCGATAGTTGCGCGCCGATCCGCAGTCGCGAAGGTCAAGTGATCGGGGCAGTGCTGGTGTTTCGCGATGTCACAGAAGAAACGAATAAAAATATGAAGTTAGAAAAAAACCGGAAAGAACTGGAGATTCTTAAGAGAGCCGCGGATGAAGCTCACGAATTTTCCGAGAGTATCATCAACACTGTCCGTGAGCCCTTGATCTCTTTAGATCAGGACTTGCGGGTCGTCACCGCCAGTCGCTCCTTCTATGAAGTCTTTAGGGTAAAGTCCAAAGAGACCGTGGGGCAGCTTATCTATGATCTGGGGAATAAACAGTGGGATATCCCAAAACTGAGAGAGTTGCTGGAAAACATCCTCCCCCAAAAGGCCGCGTTCGATAACTACGAAGTGGAACACGATTTTTCGGGCATCGGCAGACGCACCATGCTTTTGAATGCCCGGCAAATTCAAAGGGCCTCGGGAAAGGAGAGGATCATCCTCCTGGCGATCGAGGATATCACCACGCGAAGGGAGATAGAAAAAGGTCTGGAAAGAACACGAAAAGAGCTGGCGGATATCAAGAAAACAGCGGATGAGGCGAGCGAGTTTTCCACCAACATCATCGATACCGTTCGCGAACCATTGATCTCTTTGGATCAGGATCTGCGCGTGGTGACCGCGAGCCGCTCCTTCTATGAAGTTTTTAAGGTGAATCCCCAAGAGACAGTGGGACAGCTGATCTATAATCTGGGCAACAAGCAGTGGGATATCCCCAAACTGCGGGAGTTGCTGGAGAACATCCTTCCTCAACAGGTAAGTTTTGACAACTATGAGGTGGAGCACGATTTCTCGGACATCGGCAGGCGCACCATGCTTTTGAACGCCCGACAAATCGAAAGAGCTTCGGGAAAAGAGAGGATTATTCTCCTAGCCATCGAAGACATCACCCAGCGCAAGGCGGCGGAAGAATCACTGAGGAAGCTGACGAATGCAAAGTCCAAGTTCACCTCGACGGTCTCCCATGAACTCCGAAGTCCTCTTGCGACGATAAAATCGGCCACCGACCTTGTTTGGGAGGGCCTGGCGGGTCCTGTGAATGAGGAGCAAAAAGACCTCTTGGGTACCGCGCGGGAAAATATCAATCGCCTTAGCCGCTTGATCAAAAATGTTCTCGCTTATAAAAAAATGGAAGCCGGAAAAACGGGATGCGACCCTCTTGAAAATGACATGAACGAGGTGGTCCAAGAGGTTTTTAAAAGTGCGGTTCTTTTTGCGGGAAATAGAAAAGCGGATCTTGTCATGGAACTCGGGAAGGATATTCCCACGATCAAGTTCGATCGGGACAAAATCTTTCAGGTCCTTATGAACCTGTTGAGCAATGCCATCAAATACAGCGAAAGAGGGAGTGTCCTTATCCGGACGCAGCGTGAAAATAATGAGATCCATGTAAGCGTTCGGGATTACGGAGAAGGCATTAAGGCCGAACACATGGAGGAGATCTTCGAGCCTTTTTCGCAGACGGGGAATGATCAAAGAGGCGGTACGGGCCTGGGGTTGGCCATCACCAAGGAGATCGTTCTCGCGCACCACGGAAGGATCTGGGCGAAGTCGGAAATCGGAAAAGGAAGTACGTTCCATTTTGCCTTGCCGGTCTAACAAGAGGAAATCGCATGAAAAAGAAGATCTTGCTCGTCGTGGATGATGAAGTCAGTTTGCTGAAAACAACGCTCATCCGGTTGAACAAATCGGGTTATGAAGCTTTCGGCGCTGCGGATGGCCAACAGGGCCTGGACATGGCTCGCGGAAACAGGCCGGATCTGATCCTTCTGGATGTTTACCTTCCTGGGATGCATGGCGACGAAGTTGCCAAAATATTGAAAAAGGATCCTCTGCTTAAGAGCATTCCTATCGTTCTTATCTCCGCGGTGGATGAAACACTTGAGGAAAAGGCCAGGGAGAGCGGGGCTGACGACTTTCTCTCCAAGCCGTTTGAAGCGGAAGAGCTGCTTGCGATGATCGAAAAATATCTGGCGGATCCGGTCAGGTGACGGAAGCCGATCTATTGCCGTTTTTAAAACCGTTTAGAAAAGGAGAAATTCTGTGGCAAAAAAAATACTTGTGATCGAGGATGACGCGGAGGACAGGGCCAAGATCGTGACGAGCCTCCAGGGGGAAGGTTATTCCGTTGTCGAGGCTTTGAACGTTGACGAAGTCATGAATCAGGTCCAACAGTCTGTCCCCGATCTTGTCATTACGGATGTCGTGCTGCCGGAGATCAACGGATATGATATTTGCCGCAACATCAAAACGGTCTTCCAGCCTCATCCGCCCTTCGTGTTGATGGTCACGGGGAAGGCCGCGACGATCAAAATCTCTTTGGCTCAAAAAATGGGAGCCGACGGCTTCGAAGTAAAGACGTCGGACATGGCGCACGTTATCAGAGCGGTGCGGAAAATCTTTGCCGCAAAGAATACGCAGCCCAATAATTTCTGGAGCAAGAAGTAACCCCGGGTTTTGCGCCGCATAAGATCCAGTGCTTCGCGGAAGATCCTTTCTCTTCAGTTCTCTTCCCGCTTTCCCTTTGTTCTCTCCGGAGGAAACTCCCCTTTGGGGTGAATACCCCATGGTTTCCCCGGCGTGTTTCCGCCTATGATGGCTCAATGAAATATCAGTAGCGCTCTGGCTTAAACACAAAGGAGTTACGACATGAAATCAAAACAATGGATACGGATCGCCTCTCTGGGTTTTCTGATCTTGATACTTATGGTGCCTCTTTCCTACGCCAAATCCGGCCGGGAGATCGATGCCAGCGTGGACACGGCCCTTACCGTTTTTAATGAAAAAGTGTTTGGAGCCAGGGACATGCTCGCGAAGGCGAAAGGAGTTCTTATTCTTGCGCCGGTCATAAAAGGCGGGATCGGAATCGGAGCGGAGTATGGCACCGGGGCTCTGCGCATTAAGGGGAAAACCGTCGACTATTACAACACGATCAGCGGCTCTATCGGCTTTCAGTTAGGAGGCCAGGCCAAAAAAATGTACCTCCTCTTCATGAATGACACGGCTCTCAAGGATTTCCGCGCGAACGACGGTTGGAAAGCCGGTGTGGATGGATCCGTCGCCCTGATCGCGGTGGGCGCTGACGGGTCGGTGGATACCACCAAGACCAATCAACCCATCATTGCTTTTGTGCTCGATCAAAAAGGTCTTATGTACAACCTGACGATCGAAGGCTCGAAGTTCAACAAGATCAAGCCCAGTTAACGAATCAGGGCCGCGCTCTATGAGGTTGGCCCGGGGAGACACCTGTGGATGATGAAACGACGAACGCAATTCGTAATATTTCCCCGCGCAAGTTTTTTCTGGCGGGTGGAAAACAAAAGATCACGGGGCTTGCGGCAAAATGGTGGTGGCTGCCGTCCTTTCTGGCGCGGATGCTCGTGGGGTTTGTGTTTATCCGGGCGGGATGGAATCAACTGTGCCTGTTGAATCCGGAAAGAGGTGCCTTAATCCATTTTTGGAATCCAACCTCTACGGGACACCGTTGGGATGTGTTCTTTCCGGTCCTTGAACTGGTCTGCGGAGCGCTTATGGCGCTTGGGCTTTTTACGCGGTATGCGGCGCTTTTGTTGCTCGGTCTCCTGGCGACATCGCTTTTGGACGTGCAGCTTAGAGAACTCACCGGTTTAAATTTGCTCGCCCTCCAGAACTTTGCCGTGATCGCCCTTCTTGTTGGCCTCTGTTCGTCGGGAGGGGGTTCCGGTTCGCTCGACCGATGTCTGTTCAAGCGCAACCCGCCCGTTGCGGAATGAGCCCGAGAATTTTGCTTTGGGGTGAAGACCCCATGGAAGCCGCGCCGTTTCCGGAGCATCATGAGCCATGAAGAAAACAGATCGAAGCGAGTCTCGAAATGGCATGCTCCGTAATCGCAGAAGCCGGCAACTTGCCGCGGGCATGTTAGAAGCGGCGGGCCATGCGCAGAAACTTCAGGCGCTGCCCCGTGAAAACCTTTCTCTGGAACGGCACCTCGCGGAATTGGTGCGGAATAACCGGACCCTACAATCGCTCTGGTAAAAAATCCGGGTTTCAAATGCGGAATGATTTAAAGTTTCTCTCGCTGGAGTTCCGGCACTGCAGTTTCTCCCTTGGGATGAGGCGCTGAGTCCGATTAGGGGCTTCGTCCGGAATGGTTGCATCACCATAAAAAGGAGATGAAGAGTGAAAAAAATAACGGGATTCAGACAGCGTTCATTCTTGATGATCATGGTGTGTTTGATCAGTTTAGGCGCGGTATCGACGGCGGGTTGCGCCGGAAAGACAAAGACTTCAACGGTGACCACGCAGACGGCGTCCGGAGCACCGGGCAGTGCCAGTACGAGCACTGTGGCGACCCGAAAAGTGACGGAAACAAGCGCGCATCCGCGCGGTGTGATCGGCGGACTTTTTTATACGATCGGACAGATCTTGATCTGGCCGTTCAAAGCCATCGGAAGTCTTTTTTAAGGGGAACTTGCCGGCAGCGGATTGCCGAAAGTTGTCCGAGAAGGCAATGACAAACACAGTACGATTAAAAAACCAAAGGAGCTGGTATGGACACACTCGAGATCAAAGGCGACTGGAATATCATTAAGGGCAAACTGAAACAGAAGTGGGCCAAGCTCACGGATGCCGATGTTCAGTTCGATGAAGGCAAGCAGGAAGAACTGTTGGGCCGCATCCAGAAAGCGACGGGCGAAACCCGTGAAGCGATCCACAAAGCCATCAAGGAAGCCTGCGCCCCGAGATCTTCGTGCTGCTGCAAATAAATTTCTATTTTTGTCGTCACTGCTCCGGATCGCGGGTGGGCGATCCGGAGCGGTGTCGTTAACCCGAAGGAGGAAGCGATGAAGAGGGCCCCAGGTTTTTTGTGCGCGTTGTTGCTCCTACAGGGTTTCCTGTTCTTTTGCAGTACCGGGTCTTTGTTCGCGGGCGGCGCGGAAGATGCGGCGGTACTGGATATTCAAGCGAAATGCAAAGCCATCGATGAGGTGACTTCCTACCGGAAAGTCGAAGTCTCCCCGAAGGCGGCCGCGGCGGAGGGGAATGCGAGCGATATCCTGTCGGGATACTACAGCGGGAGCGAACTCAAAAAGATCGCGACCCATGCCTACGGCGATAAAGGGGTCGGGATCACGGAGTACTATTACGATCGGGATCAATTGATCTTCGTCTCCTGGCATACCCCGAGTTACGAAGGCAAGCAGCCCAAGGAAGACTTCGGGCAATTCTACTTTAAAGGCGGAAAATTGATCGAGTGGGTGGATGGCGGAGGGAAAGTCGCCAATGAAGGATCGGTGAAGACAAAAGACCTTTATGCAAAGAGGGAAATATCCGTTAAGGAGTGGGCCGACCAGGCAAGAGGGCGGATAGAAGAGACGGTGAAGTGACAGAAGAGTTTTTTTAAATCAATACGGGCGCTATGGTTACTGCGGACACAAGTTCTTCGCCAAAGGACAGATCCGTCCTCCTCCGGAGAAGGTAACAGTAGCGCCTTTTTATTTGACCGACTTCTCTTTCAGGCTTACCCTTTCCTTCTATCTCGTTATCATGTTTTTGGAAAGCATGCTCTTTCTGGCAAGATACGATTATGATACGGAGGATATAAAATGCAAAAACGCAAATTGGGGCAGAGCGGCCTTGAAGTCTCGGCTCTCGGGCTCGGTTGCATGGGGATGAGTTTTTCTTACGGTCTGCCCAAAGACAAGCAGGAAATGATCTCTCTTCTGCATGCCGCGGTGGAATGCGGCGTTACGTTCTTTGATACCGCTGAAGTTTACGGCCCGTTCACAAACGAAGAACTTTTGGGCGAGGCCCTTTCTCCTTTTCGCGGGAAAGTGGTGATCGCCACAAAATTCGGGTTCGACTTGAGCCCGAATCTCGATCCCCGGGGCATGAAAGGGCCGCCGGGACTGAATAGCCGGCCTGAACATATTAAGGAAGCCGTTGAAGGCTCGCTTAAGCGACTCAAGGTCGATGTTATCGACCTGCTTTATCAGCACCGGGTCGATTTGAATGTGCCCATTGAAGACGTGGCGGGAGCCGTAAAAGACCTGATCCGGCAAGGCAAGGTAAAGTATTTTGGCCTTTCTGAAGCGGGAGCGAAAACGATCCGCCGCGCGAACGCGGTTCAGCCGGTTACCGCGCTTCAAAGCGAATACTCGCTGTGGACAAGGGCCCCGGAAAAGGAAGTGATCCCTACTCTCGAGGAACTTGGGATCGCCCTGGTGCCGTACAGTCCTCTGGGCAAAGGCTTTCTGACCGGAAAGATGAATGAAAACACAAAGTTCGAGAGCTCCGATTTTCGCAGTACCCTGCCTCGATTTACGCCGGAGGCTCTCAAGGCGAATCAGGCTCTGATCGAACTGCTTAGCGGCATCGCGGAACGGAAGAAGGCGACGCCGGCTCAGATCGCGCTCGCCTGGTTGCTAGCCCAGAAGCCGTGGATCGTGCCGATCCCGGGCACGACAAAGCTTTCGCGGCTGGAGGAGAATATCGGAGCGGCAGCCATTGAGCTGACACCGGAGGATCTCCATGAGATCGAATGCGCGTCATCCAAGATCAAAGTGCAGGGGGCACGTTATCCGGAAAAGCTCGAGCAAATGACAGGCCGGTGATACCCGCCTCAAAAAAGGAGAATCAAACATGTATAACGCAAAAGCCTACTCCGCAGCCGGTGCGAGATCCCTATTGGCGGCCACTCAAATAAACCGTCGCGATCCGGCGGAACACGATGTGCAGATCGAAATACTTTTCTGCGGCATTTGCCACTCTGATGTCCACGCGGTCCGTGATGAATGGAACAGCATGATGCCCACCACTTATCCGATCGTTCCGGGTCATGAGATCGTCGGGCGCGTCACGAAGGTGGGTTCAGCCGTAAAGAAATTCAAACCGGGGGATTTTGCCGCGGTAGGCTGCATGGTTGATTCGGACCTTCACTGCCCTCATTGTAAGGCAGGTCATGAGCAGTTCTGTGCGAACATGACGCTTACTTTTAACTCTCCGGACAAGCATCTTGGCGGCATGACTTATGGGGGCTATTCCGAGAGTATCGTGGTGGACGAGCGCTTTGTATTACGGGTTCCGCCGAATCTCGATCTTGCCGGAGCCGCGCCGCTTCTTTGCGCCGGGATCACGACCTATTCTCCCATGCGTCACTGGAATGTTGGGAAAGGGAAAAGGGTCGGCGTGGTGGGTCTCGGCGGATTGGGACACATGGCCGTGAAGTTTGCCCGTGCGTTCGGGGCTCATGTGGTGGTCTTTACGACATCCCCCGGAAAAAAAGAAGACGCGATAAGGCTCGGAGCGCACGAAGTCGTTATCTCCCGCAACGCGGAGGAAATGAAAAAGCATAGCGGCAGCTTGGATTTTATCCTGGATGCTGTTTCGGCGCATCACGACATCAACGCCTATCTTGATCTTCTTCGTCTTGACGGCAACATCACGCTGGTGGGAGCGCCGGAGAAACCGCTCAGTTTTTCGGCCTTCAGTCTTCTCATGGGACGCCGCAGCCTCTCCGGTTCCATCATCGGAGGCATTGCCGAAACCCAGGAGATGCTCGACTTTTGCGGGGCGCATAACATCACCGCGGACGTTGAAGTGATTCCCATCCAGAAAGTCAACGAAGCCTACGAAAGACTGCTCAAGTCGGACGTGAAGTACCGCTTTTCCATTGATATGGCGTCGCTCAAAGCCTGACGAGGCATTACCGGCGAGTCTCGTCCGCGCTTTTGGGTGGCAATGTCCTTTAGACGGGGGAGTTTTTTTAAATCAATGCGGGCGCAATTGTTACGGCTCGCGAAAGGTTGAGCGTCACAATAGCGTCTTTTTATTTTCTTTTAATTTACGCCGCTTGATTTTTCCCTGCATTGTATTATAACTAAAGGCATCATGACGCAACCCCAGGGATCTTTGAAATTTTCGGGCGGAGCTTCCCGCGCGATCTCGTTTTTTTTGCTGGGGATCCTGCTCTTCGGCGGGGGCGGGCTCTGGTTTTACCAGAATTACGGGAAATTCTGGGCGCATCGCGTCGCGCCGAAACTTTTCAAGCCCAAGATCGTTTTCGTGATCGATGATATCGGCGAACACGACAAGTTTAAATATGAATTGGCCCGGCTGGGTTCCAAAGTGACCTATGCCATCCTTCCGCTCCGCGATTTTTCCCTGTATTTTAACGCGCAGGCAAAGCGCGCGCACGCGGATGTGATCCTGCACCTGCCGCTTGAGACGGTCCACACCGACAAACTTCCCGGACAGGGTCTGATCACGGGGGAAATGAAGGACGCGGAGATCCTGAGTGTCCTGAAACGGGACCTGGCCTCGGTCCCCCGTCATGTCGGCGTCAACAATCACATGGGTTCCAAAGGAACTTCGGACCGGCATTTGATGACGGTGATCCTGAAGGAGCTGAAGCGGGAAAAACTTTTCTTTTTTGACAGCCATACCACTTCCCGGTCGGTCGCGCCGGAAATCTGTCACGCGATCGGACTGCCCTTTTTAAAGTGCGGTATTTTTCTTGATAACGACAACGCGATCGGGGCCGTGAAGGCGAAGCTCGAGGAATTGCGGGGGATCGCCCGGAGTCAGGGGACCGCGGTCGCGATCGGACACTACCGGAAGAACACGCTGGATGTCCTTGCGGAGGAGATCCCGCAACTTGAAAAAGAAGGATTCGAGATCATTTCCCTCCGCAACGTGCTGAAGATCCAGACCGACTGAGACACTTGCCTTCCAAGCCATGCTCCGTGAGGGAATTCTTACGTGGCACGCCCACGAGAGATTTTCCTGCCGTGGGAGAGAAGGGGCGAAGTCCTAGACGGGAAAAATGAATGAAAAGAATTCCGACCGACTTGCCACGTCCGCTTTTTCAAAAATCTGAGTGACATGCTGCTTGACGGTCTTCTCCGCGATCGTGAGTACTTTCGCGATCTCCGAATTGGACAGGCCCTTCAATAAATAGCGCGCGATCTCATGTTCCCTCTGGGTCAGATGAAGCTGTGTCAGGCTGCGATCGACACAGTACTGCAGGGAGCCCGGGGCCGTGGTGACTTTCGCGATAATGCTTTTAAGCGCCTGGTAGGAGAATGGTTTCTCCAAAAGATAATTGGCGCTTGAATTGAGCGCTTCGTGGGCGTATTCCAGACTGTTGAACGCGGTAATTAAAATGCAAGGCGTGAAGATCTGCCGCCGCCGCAACTCCTGGAGCAATTGAATGCCGCCGATCCCCGGGAGGCGTATGTCAATGATCAGAATATCATGGGAGCCGGCCGTCAGAGACCCGAGCGCTTCTTCCGCCCTGGAATAAACGTCGCAGGCCATTTGATCGATCTTCAATTTGTTCGCGAAAATGGTCCGAGCGTCGATGTCGTCTTCGATGTACGCGATTTTCATAGCAGGGCCCCCGGCAAGGTCAGAACGATCTTGGCCTGATCCGCCTCATTGGACAGATGAAGTCCCCCTCCCGCCTGCTCGACGGTCCTTCTCAAAAGCGTGAGGCCCAATCCCAGGCCGCTTTGGCTCGCGACCGGCAGACGGCCTTGTTGCTCGAGGACTTCCGCGGGAAAACCCTTCAGGCTCCGGTTGGTTAATGTGATGTCGATCCGGTCCGCTTGTTGTTTGCTAGGTTTCGCGATCAGATCGAGGTTGCGGGGCTTCGGAACCCCGGCGAGTTCTTTGCGGGCGTTGCTGAAAATAGTGATGAATAATTGCTCGAGCAGGACCGGATGGATGTTCACCCGGACCGGCTCTACTTCTTCCCGGTACTCCACATGAAGCTCCTTGAACCAGCCGCGCGCGGTGTCTTCGATGAAATGACTTAGCCAGGGCCGTAATTCCACGGGTTCACGAAGATTGATCTCGTCGAAGGCGGAACCCCACTTCTTGTATTGGTTTGAAATTTGCTCAAAGCGTTTTAAATTCCTTTCCACGACTTCGTTCAGGTGGGGCGGCAGGAACTGTTTGCTGTCCTCCAGCGCCGCGGCGACGTTATGAATGGGATTCCGGATCTCGTGCAAGAAAAGAGAGGCCAGGTTATGGACCAGAAGATCCCTCTGGAATTGAGCCTTTTCGATCGAAAGCGCTTTGTTTAAACGAGCCTGCTTTTGGAGCATGTTGATCCCTATCCCCACGAAAATGCCGAACACCACCGGCAGCACAAAATCGATCACGTCGTGGGAAATATTGATGAACTTTGGGGGAGACCGCTTGATGATAAGCCGCACCGTTTGCTCATCCAGCACGGCATAAATAATGCCGCAAAGGGCGCCGATAGCGGGCGAGAGAATGTGCGAACGGTATGCCTGAAAGGTTTGACGGAGTCTGCTTAGCATAGAGGGATTATATCATTAGAAAGGGGGCAAGTTGTATGGTGTGTAAGGGTTCCTCCGGCGGGAACGGCGAAGCCTTTTGGGTCAGGACAAAAAAGAACGGTGCCCCAAAGGAAGAGAGCTCCCCAAAGCGGCAATCCCCAATGGCCGAGGACCGGGACCATCGTTCCCAGAGTGAGAGAAAGCGCGCAGGTCCACAGACTCCAATCAAGTCCCCTGCGGGCCCGGGATCCGCGGGGGATACGGTCTCTCAACATCAGGGCCGCGAGGAACAAAAAGTAAATGACGGTGTAGTGATGGATGTGATTCACGGGTGAAGTGAAAAGCATGAGCATCGGAAAAATGGAAAACTCGGCCAGCTGTTTTAGCGCGCTTCTCTTTTCTCCCGGAGCAGTGCCGCGGGCCTTGAGGAAGGGCAGCGTGAGAAGCAGGGCGCTGAGGCAGGAGGTGATTATCCGGACGGTCCTGTTGGACCGGCCCAGGAATTGTGTCTCCGAGGGCCAGGCGAGGCGTGTCACGACGGAATAGATCGATTGATGGTGCGGCCCAAAAGGCGAGTAAAGCTCGTTCCAGAGATAATGCCGGTAGGCGGTATCGGATTGAGAGATCGACATCAATCCCCACCAGATTTTCAGGAGCGCCCCGTTCGTGTTCCAACCGATGGCGGCGGAGGGGAGCAGGAAAAAGAATAAGACGAAGCCGAGAAGCGCGCTCCACAGGATCTTCCACTCCCGCTTCATCAGGAAAAAAAACAAAAGGAACGCGAGCGGGCTGACCTTGAGCGTGACGGCAAAGGCGAGAAGAAGGCCGGTCACGAGTTTTTTCTTTTTGAGATGATTGTAAAAAATTGCAGCCATGAGAAAAAGAGTGATGATGTCAAACTGTCCTCTCGTGAGCGTGTTCAGGAACATGGGAAGACAGAAAATCATGGCCAGGGCGATCTGCCAGGGCGCGGGCCGCGCGTCTTCCGGGAAACGGAGGGAGAGAACGGCAGTCCCCGCGAGGCAGGCGAGAGACAGCAGGTAGGCGAGGGGAACGGTCGCAAGCGGCGAGGCCTTTGAGACGGGAGCCAGGAGAATGGCCAGGAGCGGGGGGTAGATGTAATGCCAATGCCGGACGTTCGCGACGCTGTAGATCTCGCGGGCATGGTTATCGAGCACCGCTTCGCCGGCTCTGAGATAGACCGTCAGGTCGGTGCGCTTGGTGGGAAGGATCGCGCCGCGGAAGAGCGTGGGGCCCGCGATACCTGCCACGAGTCCCAGAACCAGCAGGATGCCGAGCCCTTTATTTCTAAGAAAGAAATCGATGAATTCCCGGACAGGTGCCATAGAGAGTGGTGAGTCTCGGGTGTCGCGCCGGTGGCAATCACCAGGCTTTGCGTCCCGACCGTCCTTTCAGTGGGCGAAGGCTATCATGAATGGAAAGAAGGTGTATCCGACAAAGGTCGGATGCGTGATTTCCCGCTCTGGCGGATAATCATCTCGGTGGGAGCGGCGTATGCCGTGAAAGGGGTGAAGGCATCGTTCAGGAAGCGGGATCCTTCCTCCGTCGTAAAAGCCTCCCGCAAGAGAAGCCGTTTTCTGAACGGTATTTTCGCTCTCAAAGCGTTTGAAGGGAGGGTCCCACATGTCTGCATCTTACCGAATGGATCGCACGGCCCTCATCACGGGAGCGTCGACCGGCATCGGTTTTGAGCTGTCGCAACTATTCGCGCGCGATCACTTCAATTTAGTCCTGGTGGCGAGGGATAAGCTGAAATTGACACGGCTTGCCGACGATCTGATCTGCCGCTACGGTATTTCCGTCACGGTCATTGAAAAAGACCTGTCTGACCCCGCGGCTCCGGTCGAGATTTACGAAGAACTCCAGAAACACTCTCTTTCTATCGATATTCTTGTCAATAACGCGGGAACCGGTGTTTACGGATTATTCGCGGAGAGTGACCTGGATGAGCAGCTCCGCGCGCTGCGGCTGAACATTATGGCTTTAACCAGCCTGACGCACTTGTTCCTTCCCGGTATCAAGAGCCGCAAAGGGAAAATATTGAATGTGGCCTCCACCGCCGCGTTCCAGCCCGGTCCTTTGATGGGGTGTTATTTTGCCAGCAAGGCTTACGTTTTATCTTTTTCGGAAGCGATGGCCAATGAGGTGAGGAACTCGGGAGTAACGGTCACGGCGTTATGCCCCGGCCCCACCCGGACGCATTTTCAAACGCGGACCGGGACCCAAAATATCCGGGAATCGGTCGTCATGATGGAGGCCTCCCTGGTCGCGCGGATCGGCTACCGGGGACTCATGGAGGGGAAAACGGTGGTCGTTCCCGGTCTGGTCAATAAGATCCTTGTTTGTCTGGTCCGGTTTTTCCCCAGAGATCTCGTGACGCGTGCCGCAAGATTTTTTGAGGAAAGGGTTCCGGAGAAGGACCTGACGGCACCATCTTGGGAAGGGGGCTGTCGCCTCCAACGCTGCGGTCTCAATAAACGCTTGTACCCGGAAGTGGTGATCTCCACGCTTGCCTGAGGGAATCCCTCTTTCTGACAAGACTACGAATCACTGATAAACTTGTATCATCGGTTTTCTCAAGATGAAGGGCCCCGAGTTCCTATGGGGCGACAGGAGAAATATTTTGTGAATCTCGCGGTAAAGAACAGAGTTCCCCACATTATTGCTTTGTATTGGATCATTAAAATAGCCTCGACGACGTTGGGGGAAACCGGCGCGGATATGTTTTCCATGACCTTTAATTTAGGTTATGGAGCGACGATCGCGATCTTCCTGAGCGTCTTTGCTGTCTTGCTCGCAATCAAACTTTTTTTGAAAAGCTACCACCCCTTGGCCTATTGGCTGACTTTTACCGCCTCCGCCATTGCCGGCACAGCCATATCCGATTTCGTTGACCGCACTTTGGGCCTTGGATACGCGACAGGGTCCGCCGTTTTGATCGCTCTGTTACTGGGCGTTTTGGCTGTGTGGCACAACAGAGAAAAATCGATCAACGTTGAATATATTACGAAGCCTTCCGTGGAGATATTTTATTGGACTGCTTTTTTGATCGCGAATACTCTGGGGACGGCGGCGGGGGATTTTATCGCGGATAATCTGGGGCTTGGATTTCAAAAGGGGGCGATCCTGATCACGGGGTTACTTGCCGTGATCGCGCTGTTGCATTTCTTCACAAAGATCTCGGCCACGATTCTCTTCTGGCTGGCCTTTGTTCTGACAAGGCCGTTTGGCGCCACATTCGGCGATTTTCTCACGAAGCCGGCCGCCAAGGGAGGCATTAACTTTGGCACCGTGTTTTCTTCCGTCGTCTTTTGCGTCGTTCTTGTCTTCGCCATTGCGCAGGAAACAAAACTGGAAAAGAAAAAGGCGGGCGCTTAATTTTTCAGGTAATGCTCCAGGATCTCGGCCCAGGCGTAACCGGAAGTGACACCCAGGACCTGGCGGTTGACTTGCTCCGTGAGCGGACTTCCCGGCCTCAGCCCAAGGGCGTAGAACACCTCGTCGAAGTCCATGGGAATGATATCCAGCTTGCCCTTGTAATCCTTGGCCGCCCGGTATTTGATGAAAGGTTCTCCCGCCACGACGGCATCGATCTTTTCCTGTTGCAGAAGGAGAAGGCATTCCCGCTCGTCAGCGCATGACGTGTAACGGACACGCATCTGGTCCAGAAGTCCCTCGCAGCTCCCCTTGACGGCTCCGACATATGCTTTGGGCAGGTCACGCTCGCTGGTTATTTTTCGGCCCAGATGCTCCACGCTTAGCACGGTCGTCACCGAGGCGGTGAAGGCGCCGCTCACGAAAAAGGCGGCGGAGAGCCACGCGATGGCGATCATCCGGCCCCAAAAAGACTTCGGGGATTTTTCACCGGCCCGGGTCATCATCGCCACCGCCCAGTAGAGGCCGTAGGCGATCCCGTGCGCCGGATGAGGTCCGGAATACTCGGGATTCTGGGCAACCTCGAGGCGCCACATGATCACGGCCATCAGGAGGAACGCCAGGAGAAGCCCGCCCACGAAGGTCCAGAACTGCCATGAAAAAAAGACGCGGGCCAAAGCGCCGCTTACGGTCGGGATCGGCTTTCTCATGAGGGCGATGGACCAGTCCGAAGCGAAAAAAGGCTGGGAATAATCGATTCGAAGTTCGTCTTTGGCCGTGACCGGAAGACCCGCCGCGATCACGTCCAGATCGCCGGCGGCGAGCCGTGCCACAGCGTCTTCTTTCGCGACCTCGACAAAATCATAATCCCAGCCGTTGTTCTTCGCGACGGCGATCCAGAGATTGACCGAGATGCCCTGCCACCGGCCCAGCTCGTTCTTGAAGGCGAAAGGGGCGGAGTCGTAGACCCCGACTTTCAACTTGCCGGCAGTTTCAGCTGACGCATGGCCCGGTGTCATGAGCGCGAACGCCGCCGCGAGACAAAGGACGGTTATCCTGACTGCTCTGGAAAAAAGTTTCATCGCCCAACCTCCCCCGTCTATGGCTGTCAGTTCACGGCTCAAAGTATTTTTTATTCTATCTCCGTGTCCGGCCCTTTTGTAGTTTTATTTGCGAGGCCGCGGGAACCCGGCTCCCCGGAAAGGTCTCTCCCAGGGCGATTTTTTGCCGGGGTTTTAAATTGTTAAGATGTTTACAAAACGGGGGCTTGCGGGTAGAATCCCCGCATGAAAAAACAAGCCGTCCGCATCTTCCAGCCCGACGCGAAAGATTCCCGCACCAGTTATTACTGGACGAAGGTTCGCGAGTTCGGGAAAAAGTACCCAAAGTTTGATTGGCCCTCCGTGCGGGCCCTGCTCCGCTTTATCGACGCCTATGATGTGTTGATGGTCCATTTTTCCAAATGGATGGCTGCTTACAAACTGTCTCCCGCCGTGTTCAATGTCCTGATGATTCTGAGCCGTGGCTCCGGGAAGAAGTTCAAACAGCATGATATCAGCAAGCTCCTTCTTGTCAGCCGCGCCAATGTGACGGGGCTTGTGAACGCGCTGGCGCGTAAAGGGCTGGCCAAAAGGGAGCCGGACCCGGACGACCGGCGGGCCTGGCTTGTCCGGATCACGCCGAAAGGGAAGACCTTGCTTGAGACCTATCTCCCGCACCATTACGCGGAAGTGGCCCGCATTCTTTCGGGATTCACTCCCGTCGAGAAAAAAGAAATGGACCGGCTTCTCTGTCAATTAAAAGACGGGATCGCGTAAATGAAACCTTTTCTGAAAAATCCTGACGCTCGGGGCCAAAGGTCCCGTCTCTCTCCAAGAGGTTCCGGGATCGCCATGTTCGTTCTTTTGATACTTCTTGCGGCGGCGCCATTCTCCGCGGAGGCTTCCTGGAGTTCCTTTTTCGCGAAGATTTTTTCTCACGCGAAGGATCCACAGGCGGATGAGGCCCGGGCTTCATCCCTGAGCCTTCAGGAGGTGGTCGATTTCGCGCTGAAGAATCATTTGCTGATGAAACTGGCCTGGGAAGAGATCCAGGAATCCAAGGCGCAAAGGCTCCAGGCGGGGTCGGAACTTTTGCCGCATGTGAATGCCAGCATTTCGCAAGCCCGGGTCGGGCGCATGAATCTGGAAGCGATGGGTTTTAAAACAAGCCAGCCTTTGATCGGGCCTTTTGATACTTTTGACGCGCGGTTCCGGCTGACGCAGACGATCTTTGACCTGAGCGCGATCTCGCGTTTCCAGGCGGGGAATGCCGAGGTGAAGGTCAAGCAATACGAGGAGGAATTTGCCCGCCAAAAAGTGATGCTCGAGGCTTCCCTGGCGTATCTTGCCGCGCTTCAAAGCGAGGGAAGATACAAGGCCGCCGAGGCGAACGTCCAGCTGGCCGACCGGCTCCTCAAGCAGGCGGATCACCAGCATGAGGCTCAGATCGCGACGGGAGTCGATGTCGCCCGGGCGACCACGCGGACCGCCGAAGAAACCTACCAGTTGGAGCAGGCTAGCATGGGGCTTACCGAATCCTATCTGCAGGTCCAACGGGTGGCCGGCCTTCCTTATGAAGACCGGCTGGGCCTGAGTGATTCGCTTTCCTATTTTGAAGAGCCCGGTATCTCCGTTGAGGAAGCCATTCGCGTGGCTGGCAGCCAGCGTCTTGAAGTCCGGATCTTGCAAGACGGCATCCGGGCGGAAAATTATCTTCTGAGGGCCGCCAAAGCCGAGATGCTTCCCAAGGTCGGATTGAGCGGGGATTACGGGTTGAGCGGGAACACTCCCAGGAAGAATGACCGCGCGACGGGGCAGCTCCTGGTGGGCGCCTCAATGCCGCTTTTCGAGGGCGGAAAGATATGGGGCGAGATCAAGGCGGCATCGAGCCGGAAACGACAATTCGAGCAGAAGCTTGCCGATCTCCAAAGGCAGATCGAGGAGGACGTGCGTCTGGCGCTCCTCAAGCTCAAGACCGAAAAACAACAGGTGAAGACCGCGCGCTCGATCCTCGAGCTCTCAAGCCGGGAACTCAAAATGGCGCAGGACCGTTTCGGCTCGGGGCTCGGGGACAACGTGGAGGTGGTTGCTGCCCAGGCGACGCTCGCCCGCGCCAGGGACACTTATGTTTCAGCTCTGACGCAGCATCATGTCGCGCGCCTCAATTTATCTTTCGCACTCGGACAAACAGCAGCTTTTTATCTGAAAAAGACAGATCCAGAAAAGGAGTGACCGCCGTGTTGAACCTGCTCAGAAAAATAAAAGGCATGAACCGTGCCGAATTCAAAAAACGACTTTACGCCGAGGATCCGAAATTCCGGGTCGTGGTGACATGCGCCGGGGGATTTTTACTTATTCTGGCGCTTTGGCTCATCCATCAAAGTCTGTGCTATGTGTCGACGGACGACGCTTTCATAGAAGGGCACGTCATCCCCATCAGCGCCAAGGTTTCGGCGCATGTCACGAAGGTTCCGGTGGTGGATAACCAGGAAGTGAAGGCCGGGGACCTTTTGATCGAACTCGATGTGAACGATTACCGGGTCCGGGACCAAATGGCGAAGGCGGAGTTGCAAGGAGCTGAGGCGGAGGCGGAAAAGGCGCACACCGACGCCGCGCGCTACAAGCAACTGAATTCCCAGGACGAGGTTTCCAAGCAGCAGCTGGATATGGCCGTGCTTCGCACCCAGATCGCCGACGCCAAGGTCGCTTCCGCCAAAGCGCGCGTGGAACAGGCGGGCCTGGACGTTTCTTATACCAAGATCTACGCGCCGATCGATGGCCATGTGACCAAAAAGAGCGTGGAAGTCGGGCAGCTGGTACCCGTGGGACAACCGCTCCTGGCGATCGTTTCCAAGGGGAAATGGGTGATCGCGAATTTCAAGGAAACGCAATTGACTTTGATGCGCCCCGGTCAAAAAGTCGAGATCAAGGTGGACACGTACCCTCACAAGACCTTCAAAGGTCATGTGGACAGCATCCAGAGGGGGACCGGCGCCCGTTTCAGCCTGTTCCCGCCGGAGAACGCGACGGGCAATTATGTGAAGGTGGTCCAGCGCGTGCCCGTCAAGATCGTGTTTGAAGAAGCCCCGGATAAAAAATACCCTCTCGCGCTCGGCATGTCCGCTGTCCCGGAAGTGAAAGTCCGCTAGTCGTGGACGAGGCGCCTGTAGGAAAGGACCCCGAAAAAAGTCCCGCTTTACCCGTCTCCGGCGAATGGCATCCCCGCCATAATCCGTGGATCATCGCCTTTTCGGTGATGCTCGCGACTTTCATGGAAGTGCTGGATACCTCGGTGGCGAATGTTTCTCTGCCGCATATCGCAGGCAACCTTTCAGCGAGCAATCATGAAGCCACGTGGGTGCTCACGAGTTATCTTGTGGCGAATGCCATCATCCTGCCGGCCGCCGCCTGGTTCGGAGGGTTCTTCGGCCGCAAGCGCTTTCTTATCCTTTGCATTATTCTTTTCACCGCGGCCTCGGCCTTCTGCGGCTTGGCGAACAGCCTGGGTCTTTTGATCTTCGCCCGCGTGCTTCAGGGACTGGGCGGCGGCGCGTTACAGCCGATCGCGCAGGCCGTTCTCCTTGAAAGTTTTCCGAGGGAGAAACACGGCCAGGCGATGGCGGTTTACGCGCTCGGGGTGATCGTCGCGCCGATCATCGGTCCGACGATCGGGGGCTGGATCACGGACAATTATTCCTGGCGCTGGATCTTTCTGATCAATCTTCCCATCGGGATCTGGGCCGTTTTCATGACGCGGGCCTTCGTGGAAGATCCGCCCTTTATCAAGAAAAACAAGGCTCTCTCGATCGATTACATCGGGTTTTCGCTGATGGCGGTAGGCCTCGGGCTGCTTCAGCTGGTGCTGGACAAAGGGCAGGAAGTGGACTGGTTCGCGGCGAATTGGGTCGGCTGGGCGACGGCTGGGATCGTGATCTCACTGACCGCGTTCGTGTTTCGGGAATTACGAACGCCTCATCCGGTCGTCGATCTCCGCGTGCTCAAGGACCGGAATTTCGCGACCGGGGTTTGTATCGTCACGGTGCTGGGTGCCGTCTTGTACAGCACGACGGCGCTCTTGCCGCTTTTCCTCCAGACGCTTATGAACTACACCGCTTTGTGGAGCGGGTTGGTGTTGAGCCCCCGGGGAATCGGTGCTTTTTTGAGCGCGGCCATTATCGGCCGGTTGATCGGTGTGATCGACGGGCGCATTTTTACCGCGGCGGGCCTGGCGGTTCTCGGGATCAGCTGCTACCAACTGGGGGACATCAATCTCGGGATCGGCGTATGGAACATCATATGGCCTATTATCGGGACAGGCCTCGGCATGAGCGCGATCTTTGTTTCCTTGACCACCCTGACAGTCGGGACCCTTCACAAGGAAGACATGGGGAACGCGACCGGGATCTTTAATCTGATGCGCAATGTCGGCGGTAGCGTGGGGATTGCGATCACGACCACGATGCTTGCCCGGTTGAGCCAGGTCCATCAGGCGAATCTCGTGGGCCATCTGACGCCTTATGATCCGGCCTATCAGATCACGTTCCAGAAAATTCAGATCCTTTTGGCGCAGGCCGGAGGAGGGGTGGCGAACCCGCTCGCTTATGGCTTGATCTACCAGGAACTGATCCGCCAGGCGACGCTGATGGCTTTTGTGGATAATTTCCGGGTCGTCGGGATCGCCTGTCTCGTCATTATTCCGGCCGTTTTCTTATTCAAGAAAGTGAAGCCTTCTAAAGGGGCGGTACCTGCGGCCCATTGATTCGCTGTCCTGGGGGGAGAGTTACCTTTTAAAGGGTTCGCGCGGTTAATATTGTTTCTATAACCCATTATTGTGAAATGCTTTAGAGCTGTAAAAAGAATGAAAGAAAAGATCATTTTTTTCGAGGTTTGCCGGGAACTTTTTTGATCTTTGCGGGGTCTAACTTATTACAAAGCGGTTATGTTTGGGTGTAGAATGAATCTGATCTTCAGGATGATATGCGGCCATGCAATCCACACAGTGAGAAGGAGACGCAAAAATGCTTAAAAAAATATTGTTCGGGATCTTGGTTATCGTATTTCTTTTTAATCCCTCGTTTGCTTTTGCGGACGGACACGGAGGCGGAGGGCATGATGGAGGACATGGGGGTGGGGGGCCTGGATGGCATGGAGGCCCGGGTTGGAGGGGAGGATCGACGGCTTTAGGGATCGTCGCCTTATCGATAGCCGGCGCCGAGTTCCTTTATAGCGCGGGCATGTTTTACAGGTCGACGCCCGGCGGTTATGTGGTTGTGCCGGCGCCGATGGGAGCCGTTGTCCCGGCTCTGCCGCCCGGTTATACGGTCGTTTATATGGGAGGCATGCCGTATTATTATTATGGAAACGCCTATTACGCGGCAGCTCCAAGCGGCTACGTTGTCACGGCGCCTCCCGCGTTAGCAGCTCCGATCGCCGCGGCTCCGAGCGTTGCGCCGGTTCAACAACAGGCGCCTGTTCCTGCGCCGATCGCCCAGCAGCCTGCGGTGGCGGTTGCCAGCGCGCCCAGCGATGCCGTTGAAACTTACATCCCCAACGGTAACGGGAGTTTTACGGTGGTGACTCTCCGCAAAACCGACAAAGGATTTTTGGGACCTCAGGGGGAGTTTTATGCCGATCATCCTACCGAAGAACAGTTAAAGGCGCGGTATTGCAAGAAATAACGGGTCCTTTAGCCGGCTTTAGGGGTTGAAGGCCTTGGAGCCGGTCCATGGCGAGGGTTGTTTTCGAAGCAAGTGTTTAAAAGGCGTTTTGGGTGTAAAATCCCGGGACGCCTTTTTTGTTCCCTCACGATCCATCATTGAAAGGAAGAATGCATGATCAGGAAAATTCCGGGCATTGTTTTTTTCTTATTCCTGTTATCGGGGACTCTTCACGCGCAAGATTCCGAGAACTCCAATGAGAGGCCTCCGGAAAGAGCGCAGGAAAATCCGGAAAGCCAGCGGAATGGTTCTTCCCGTGTTCCGCCTCAGGCGGCCCTGGATGCTTGTGCGGGAAAATCCGAAGGAACAGCCTGCGAGGTAGCGACTTCCCAAGGGACGCAGTCCGGGGACTGTGCCTACACTCCGGACAAGAAGTATTTCGCCTGCCGGTCCAGCCGCATGTCTTCAGATCGCGATAGTGTAACCGGTGAATCGCGGAAAGAGCGATCGGCTCAATCGCGGGAAGCTCATGTGAACAATGATCTGCAACCCCCAAGTCAAGATCTGCCGACCCAACCGGGGGGGCATGGCAATCCCTATAGCCTGGAACAGGCCATGAGCGATAACGCGCAGCTTTCGACCATTGCTTTCAGCGGCCTCGCTTTTATGACCGGAAGCAGCGGCGCGGACACCTTTTTCCCTCCGGGAAAGGTGGCGGATTTCTTCGGATTTCAGTATATGCGGGATGTGGACACGGCGGGCTACGGGCATAACACCACATTTCTCACCCGAGTTGCGAGCAACGTTTTGCATATCCTGAATGACGGGCAAAAGGCCAAGCTGGCGGCATTGGCCAGAGAACAAGCTCCGGTCTATACCCGCTTCGCCTATAATCGGCTGTTATTATCCAACGCTTTCCGCCGTAGCCTGGAAGGCAAGATTCCTCCCGGATCTGCCGGTCTTGACCCCAAGGTTGTCTCTGAATACACAGCAAGCCTCTATAAGAACGACGCGGATCTGAGCTACCACCGCGCCGTCGTGACAGGAGAGATCCTCCGCTCTTTTTCTCCCGAGCAAAAGGCCTATCTCGAAAAGATGCAGTTCAATAACTACGCTTCATGGCCGGAAGTGGCGGAGGATGAAACGCTTAAAAAGAATATGACCAATAATGAGTTTGTGGCGTTGATGACGTACGCGAGCGAACTCTTTTCCTGGTACAAAGGCGGGCTTGAAGCCGACGTGTATTTTTGTCCCGAGCGACACGGCACCTATTTTGGCGGTTTCTTTATGAAGGATTATCCGGCGATGCATCATCCTGATTATTTCATCAGCACGGCCGTGACCGGGGACAGCGGAAAAGATTTTCTCGGCATCCTGGACCCGGGGCAGAGGGCCTTGATCACGGGGATACTCGATGAACAGAGGTCCGCGCTTGAGGAGATCAAACAGATAAGAACGGATGTCTCCGCGGAACTGCGCAAGGCGATCACGGGAGGAACGGTGGATAAGGAGAGGGTCTATACTCTGATCGAACGGTACGGGGCGCTGGATGGACAGATGTCCGCGCTCTATGCCGCGCGATTTTCAGAGGTCTATAAAACACTCACGGCGGAGCAGCGGGCCGCTCTCGTGAAACTCCGGAATCTAGACGTTGTGCCTCCGGGGGCTTACCGGTTTTCGACGCCGGTCCCCATGCCGGAAATCTCCAATACGGATTTTCTGTTTGGCGTGGGAAGCGGGCCTCAAAATGCGGGGAAAATTGAGGCGCCCGAAAGCTTTTCGAATTCCGGCGACTCCCGCCTCTCCGGTGACAGGCCGGCCAGACGCCGCCCCGATCGCATCCGTTAAACGCCGTCTTCTTCCGGGGTCACGAGCTCCGGAGATTGCGGGGCATCTCGAGGGGTCTTTTTGAGAAGGCGTTTGGCGAAGCCATACTGGAGGACAACGCGGAGGGCGTGAAAGACAATGTAGGCGTAACCCGCACCGCTGAGCCCCCAGGCCTGAAGCATCCAGAAAAGGACGGGGAAATAAACGAGGGTGGGCAGGAACTGTATCCAGAAGCTCAGATGCGCTTGCCCCATGGCGAGGATCATCGGCGCGAGCGGGAGGGACGTCACGGCGATCGCGTTGGCGAGCATGTACCAGACGGTGACGGAATAAGCCGGAAGGAATTCCCGCCCGGTGGTGATAAAAATGATGTCGCGTCCCCAAAGCACAAAAACGATCCAGGTGACCGCCGACAGCGCGCCCATGATATAAGTCATCCGCTTGACCACGTGGCGGAATTCCCTGAAATCCTTGTTCGCCCAAAGCTTCGTGAGCTCCGGATAGAGGGACTGGAACAGGGGATTGGTCAGGCGGTCAAGCGCGGCGCAAAGTTTCTTCGCCAGTTTGTACAAGCTGACGTCGCCGAAGCCCAAGAATTTTCCGACGATCAGAATGTCGAATTCCCTGAATCCTACCTTGACCGATCCCGTCAAATTGGTGGAGATCAGAAAATTCCACACTCCCGGAAAACGTTTCGTGATCCCCGAGAGGGGTTCGGCCCAGATGTTGCGGAAGCCGCGGCGGTGGAGCTCGATCCAGGCCATGGCGGTCAGCGATACATAATCAACGATCTCAGTCAGCATCCAGACCCACAGGAAACCGCTCAGGCCGCCGTGGAGCCCCCACGCGACGAGGACTCCCGCGAATTTGATCCCGGAGGTGACACATTTCTGGACCGAGAACGCCTTGAATTTATCGAAGATCCGCAGGATGCCCGTCGGAACCCCGGCAATATCGAAAATAACGATGCCGCTGTAGATCACGGCGAGGCGGATCATTTCAGGCGACCATTGCTGCCAGCGCGCGATCAGGCCCGCCAAGGCGATCGAGATCGCGCAGCCGAACACGGCCGTCAAGGCATCCACAAGCGTTCCGAGTTTGACAAGGGCCTTGAATCCAGAGGGATCTTTGGCGGTCAGGGCGTCGGAACCGTATTTGATAATGAATTGCCACGACTGGAAGTTGACCAGCTTGTCCACGATCCGGACATAGGCGTCGATCAGGACCAGCATGCCGAGCTTTTCGGTGCCGAGGGCGCGCGCCGTCACCGCAAAGGTCAGGACCCCGAGCACCGCGGAGACCGTGTCCCCGCTGATCAGGAGGCCGGTATTCTTGAAAAGTCTCCTGAAAGTTCCGCCCGCGAAAGTATTTTTAAGAAGAGAAAGCATGCGGGGATTATACCATTGATGACAATTTTCCAAAGAGCCTCGGAGCTTTATTCCGCCGGTCTTCCCCCCCCCCCCTGAAACGCCGGCGAAGATTAAGAAAATGTAATCCGGGATTCATCCTGCCGTCATGTCCCAGCGGCTACACTGTCATTATAGATTCGAGGAGGATGTTGCTATCATCGAATCACGAG
>Ga0118677_10004690_pt1 | contig 24645 bp, 10 predicted proteins | sample AliMusrvi5mmetaG_FD_86154 | JGI IMG/M metagenome (GOLD analysis project Ga0118677, IMG submission 86154)
CAGATAACACCGGAGGGGGCATAAACGTCACTTTAACGGCATGATTGGCCGTGATATTCTTCAGCGTGTATAGCGAACCGCCGGTCTGGATGGCTGTATTATCCAGATACCAGGTATCCGTCGTATAGCCGGTGTTCGCGGTCGCGGTGAAGGTAACGGCAACACCGTAACCCACCGATTGCACGGTATTCGGGATAATGCTCCCATTGGCGCCTGCTGTCGGGGTGATGGTAAATGACAGCAACTTAAATCGCACTTTGACGGCATGATTGGCCGTGATATTCTTCAGCGCATATTGCGCGTTGCCCGTTTGTATGGTTTTGCCGTCCAACTGCCAACTGTCTACCGTATATCCGGCGTTTGCCGTTGCACTGAAGGTGGCACTACGGCCGTATTGCACTGATTGTGCGGCATTCGGACTGATGGTGCCGTTCGCACTGGCTGACGGTGTGATGGTGAAAGTCAATAGTTTGAAGGTCACAATGACGGTGTGATCTTCGGAAACATTATTCAGCATATATTGCGCGCCGCCGGTCTGCACTGATGTCCCATCCAGCGACCAGGTATCCGCAGTATAACCGGTATTCCCCACCGCCGTAAAAGTGGCATTACTGCCTTCGTTCATTGTCTGCGGTGTATTCGGGCTGATGGTGCCATTTGTGCCAGCCGTGGGGGTAACGGTATAGATCGGAATAGGCTTAAAGGTAACATCGACGGTGTGGTCGTATATCATATATTTCAGCGAGTAATCTGTCCCGCCTGTCTGAACTACCGACCCATCCAGCGACCAGGTATCCACGGTATAACCAGGGTCCGGATTCGCTGTAAAATAGACTTTCGAGCCTATGTCAACCGTGCAGGGGGGATGTAATGTCGATGGTATTGGGTCTGGATGTGGAAAGAGATATATCATAATATATGCCACTATATTGCCATTGGCACCATGAGTTGTAGTGATGGTGGGTTTCCATGTTGTGAAGTTGAGGCGCACGCTGTGATTACTATGTATGTTATAGAGTGAGTAGTTCGTACCACCGCGTTGCACAATTTTCCCGTCCAGCACCCATGTGTCTACTACATAGCCGTTATCCGGAAGAGCGGTAAAATCGATCCACCAGCCATCATTGACCGTAATAACGCCATAGTCTCCCCACGGGCTGATCCTGCCATGATCCCCGCAGGATACGGAAACGCCCCAGACTTGCGCAGTGGCGGGCATCGCGCAACACAGCAAGAGTAGCGTTAAGATAACGGCAATAAAATGTAATGGACGCGAGAACAGTGTTAACATGTGGACGAACCTCCATCATCTTCTGTCGAAAATATACGGTATCACACCTGTCCAAAATAAATGGCTTGCTGGTCATGCTCGTTTTGAATATAGATCAAAAAGCGGGGATGGTATTTAGCCATCCCGCTTATCACCACATTTTGGACAGTGTATCGCGCCATCAGGCGCTCTACAGTCAGCACAGCGACTTTTCACTGTATGCGCAAGCCGGTACACCTACGGCTTGGTCGTTACCGCCTTCACCGCGTCTTTCTTCGTCGCATCTCTCACTGAAGTTGCCGTGATGAGCAGCGCATACGGTTTGCTCGACACGGCGGCGATGCCCGGCGTCACCTGCAGTGTGTAGTTCGCCAGCGCGCCCGGCGCTAACGACACCGTTTTGCTACCGGCGGCGCCGGTGAGCGCCGTGGTCACGTCTTTCCCGGTGCTATCGAGGCACTTCACCGTCCAGCCGGAGAGCGATGGCAGCGGGCAGGTGAGCGTGTAGGTGTCGGCGGATGTGCCGGCATTTTGCACACGGAAGAGGAACGTTGCGATTTTGCCGCTTGACGCCGCCTGGCTTTTCGTCTGATTCGAACCGTCCTGATTAACGATGCTGCCACCGAGATACAGGCTATCGCCGGCATTGCAAATAGACAAGTCCGGTTGCGCGGGTGTCGATACCGTGATCCCTGCTTTCACCACATCTTTTTTCGTCGCGTCCCCGGCGGACACCGCGGTGATCGCCAACCGCAATGAATCACACACATATGCACTCGGTGTTATCCGGAGTGTGTAATTCCCCTTCGCGCCCATTGCCAGCGTGACTTTTACACCACTGCCGGTGAATGCTGTCGTGACATCTTTTCCGCTCGCTATATCAACCATCTGCACCGTCCAGCCGGTACAGGATGCGGAAACCGGACAGGTGAGCACGAAAGTATCGGTGGTATTGCCGCTGTTCTTCACCTGGAAGAGATAGTTTGCGGCAACGTTTGCGGCGACCGATTGGTTCTTCGTCTGATTCGTGCCGTCCATATTGATCACGCTGTAACCGAGGTAACTGCTGTCGTTGGCATTGCAGATCGCCAGATCGGGCTGATAACTCGGGCAGAATTTAAACGTCACCTTGACGGCATGATTGGCGGTGATGTTTTTCAGCATATACTGCGACCCACCGGTTTGTGCCGCAGCACCATCCAGCGACCAGGTGTCTGTGGTGTAGTTAGCATTCGCCGTCGCGGTGAAGGTGATATTGTTGCCGTAAGTCGCCGTCTGCGGCGTTTTCGGACTGATCGCGCCATTGGAACCGGTTGACGGAGTGATGGTAAAGCTTTGCAATTTAAAGGTTACTGTGACGGCATGATTGGCGGTAACATTCTTCAACATAAATTGCGCTCCGCCATTTTGTATAGCCGTGCCATCAAGAGTCCAGGAATCTGTCGTATAGCCGGTGTTTGCCGTTGCGGTGAAGGTGACGCTACTGCCGTAAGTCACGGTCTGTGACGAATTCGGAATAATTATCCCGTTAGGGCCGGCAGACGGCGTGATCGAGAAGGTCAGTGGCTTGAACGTCACCTTGACGGCATGCGTGCTGCCGGGGGCAAAGCCGTCGGTTTTGACGAGATATTGCTTTCCCCCGGTTTGTTTGCTGGCACCGTCTAGTTGCCAGCTATCCGTCGTATAACCGGCATTCGCAGCCGCGGTGAAGGTAATATTCGTGCCGGCGAATACCGACTGGGTGGTATTCGGAGAGATTGAACCGTTTGGTCCTGCAATCGGGGAAAGCGTCACCGGCGGCGCGGTGACGGCATACAACCCGTAATCCAACGAACCGAAATAGATGGTCCCATCCGCTCCGATGGCCGGGGAGGATTCGATGCCACTTCCGGTGTCGAATACCCATTGTGGTGTGCCGTCCGGGTTGATGGCGTAGAGGTAATGTTTATCTGAGCCGACATAGATCGTCCCGTTCACCCCGATCGCCGGGGAGGAAGATTCGATTGCCGAGATAGGAAAGGCCCACTTTTGTGCGCCATTTGCGGTGATTGCGTAGAGTTTATTATCCCAGGAGCCGACATAGATCGTTCCATCCGTCCCAAGGGCCGGGGAGGAGCGTATATAATTTCCGGTGGCGAAGGCCCACTTCCGCATACCGTTTGGGTTAACGGCATACAGGTGATTATCCTCCGATCCGATATAGACCGTCCCGTCCGCACCGATGGTTGGAGAGGCGTCTATTCCGCCGCTGGTGGTAAAGGCCCACTTTCGCGTGCCATTTTGGTTGACGGCGTAGAGGTTGCTATCAGCGGAACCGATATAAATCGTCCCGTCCGCTCCGATAGCCGGGGAAGAGTCTACCCAATCTCCAGTGGCGAAGGCCCACTTCCGCGTGCCGTCCGGTGTTACCGCATAAAGGTTGTTATCTTCCGACCCGATATAGATTGTCCCGTCTGTTCCGATCGCCGGTGAGGAGTCAATAGAATTACCAGTGGGAAAGGCCCACTTCCGCGTGCCGTCCGGCTTAAGAGCGTAGAGGTTGCCATCCCCCGATCCGATATAGATCGTCCCATCCGTTCCGATAGCCGGTGAAGAGCAGATCGCATTGTTGCTTTGAAAGGCCCATCTCTGCGAGCCGTTTGGATAAACGGCGTATAAACAACCATTGCGTGCGCCGATATAGGTTGTTCCATCCGCTCCGATGGCCGGGGAGGAGCCTGCTATTAAGGCGCCGATGGCAAAAGCCCATTTTTTACTCGGTGATATCGGACCGGTAAAGGCACTACGTCCTGAGTGTTGTGAGTCGTGGTGAAACATCCACCAATCGCCGTGAATCGGTACGGGACCCGGGGGAGTGGAGGTGAGTTTGAACGTGACCTTGACCGTATGATTCGCCGTGACATACGACAGGTGATACAGCGTGCCACCAAGCTGCTCGGCGATATTGTCCAGATACCAAGTGTCCGTGGTATACCCGACGTTTGCCGTGGCTGTCAAGGTCAGCATCCTGCCGACCACGACTGACTGTACGGTATTGGGGAAGATGCTGCCGTTCGCTCCTGCTGTCGGGGTGACGGTGACAGTAGGCAGTGCCTTAAAGGTGACCAGGACAGTGTGCGTGCTACCGGCGACAAAGCCGCCGGTCTTCACCTGGAATTGCATGCCGCCGAGTTGCGTGGTGATTCCGTCGAGTTGCCAGCTATCCACCGTATACCTGTCGTCCGCTGCGGCAGTAAAGGTCAGTGACAAGCCGACGCCCACTGTCTGCACGGTATTTGGAGAGATGGTACCGTTTACTCCTGCCGATGGGATAATGGTATCGGTAGTGGGCATTAACTTGAAGATGGCTTTGACGGTATGCATGCTACCAGCGACAAAGCCTCCGGTCTTCACCAGATATTGCGCGCCACCGGTTTGTGTGATGACACCGTCAAGTTGCCAGCTATCCACCGTATAGCCGGCGTTCGCCGCGGCGGTGAAGGTAATATTCGTGCCGAGGGTCACCGTCTGCGCGGTATTCGGGGAGATGGTGCCGTTCGCTCCCGCCGATGGGGTGACGGTAACGATGGGTTGTAGTTTAAAGGTGACCTTGACGGGATGCGTGCTACCTTCCACAAAACCGCTGGTATTCACCTTATATTGCTCGCCACCGGTTTGCCTGGTGACGCCGTCCAGTTGCCAGCTATCCACCATATACCAGGCGTTTGCAGCGGCGATTAAAGTTAGCGTCGTGCCAATCGCCACCGACTGCGCGGTATTCGGGGTGATCGTGCCGTTCGGTCCCGCTGAAGGCGTGATGGTGACCGGCGCGGTGAGGGCAGTGAGGCCATCACCCACGACATAGAGCGTTCCGTCCGGTCCAATGGATGGGGAGGTTTCGCCATTTTTGAAGTCGTAGACCCACTTCCGCGTGCCATTCGGGTTGACAGCGTAGAGGTTATCAAACCCTGAGCCATAAATCGTCCCGTCCGCTCCGACGATTGGGGAGGAGTCCCCAAAATCAATTTTATCGTCAGATATCCACTTCCGCGTGCCGTCCGGGTTGATGGCGTAAAGGTTACCAAAATCCACGCCGACGTAGATTGTCCCATCCGTCCCGATGGCCGGGGGGGAGTATATCCAACCTCCGATTTGGAAGTCCCATTTCTGTGTACCGTCCGGGTTGATGGCGTAGAAGTCGCCTTCTTTTGACCCGACATAGATGGTTCCGTCGGCTCCGATAGTCAGATCGGAAGTTATCTGCTTCCAGGTATTAAAACCCCACTTATAGGTGCCGTCCGGGTTGATAGCGCAGAGGCTGTTGGCTCCATACGATGAATTAAGACAGAGATAGATAGTTCCATCTGCTCCAATGGCTGGGGAGGATCCAATAGAATAACCAGGGTCAGGGTGGTAGGCCCATTTCAGTGAGCCGTCCGTGTTCAAGGCATCGAGATTGATCCCCCCCGCGCTGGTATAGATCGTCCCATCTGTCCCGATGGCCGGGGTTCCTCCATAGTTGTGTAAGGCCCACTTCTTCTGGCCGTCTGGGTTGACCGCGTAGAAGTAACCATCATTCGAGCTGAAATAGATTATCCCATCAGTCCCAATGGCCGGAGAGGACCAGATATAATCGCCAGTTGCAAAGGCCCATTTCCTCGTGCCGTCCGGGTTGACGGCATACAGGTTGTGATCATACGACCCGATATAGATCGTCCCGTCTGCTCCAATAGCAGGCGAGGATATTCCCGGGATAAAGGAGAACCTCCATTTCTCTTTCGGGGTGCTGGGGCCAGTGAAGGCACTCCGTCCGGTGTGTTGGGCATCATGGTGAAACATCCACCAGTCGCCGCGTACTGGTGAAGGACCGGTGTGAAGCTTAAACGTTACCTTGACAGTATGATTCACCGTGATATTCGACAGCGTATACCGTGCCCCGCCAATTTGCTCGGCGATATTGTCTAAATACCAGGTATCCGTGGTATAGCCGGCATTGGCCGCGGCAGTGAAGGTCAGTGTGGAAAAGATCGCTGCCGTCTGCGCGCTATTCGGGGAGATGGTGCCGTTCGGACCCGCCGACGGGGTTATGGTGACAGGGGACAGTAGTTTGAAGGAAACTTTGAGGGTATGCGTGCTATTGCCCACAAAAGCGCTTAAATTGAGCTGATATTGCGCGCCACCGGTTTGCGTGATGACGCCGTCAAGTTGCCAATTATCCGCCGTATACCCGATGTTTGCCGCGGCAGTGAAAGTCAGTGTTTTGTCGATGGTCAACGCTTGTGTGGTATTCGGGGAGATGGTGCCGTTCGGACCCGCCGATGGGGTGACGGTCACGGTGGGCAGTGGCTTAAAGGAGACTGTGAGGGAATGTGTGCTACCGGCCTCAAAAGTGCCGGTATTCACTGAAAAATGCACCCCGCCGGTTTGCTTGGTGATATCATCCAGTTGCCAATTATCGACCGTAGATCCGGTATTCGCCGTGGCGGTGTAGTTCATTATCGTGCCGACAGCCACCGTCTGCGCGGAACTCGGCGAGATAGTTCCGTTCGGTCCCGCTGATGGATCGACACTGCAAGAAGGTGTCCCGCCGATGGCATAAAGTATACCATCATTCGAGCCGACATAGATCGTTCCGTCCGCTCCGATGGCCGGAGAGGATTCTATCTTACCACCGGTGGCGTAGGCCCATTTTTTTGTGCCATTCGGGTTGATGGCGTAAAGGTTTTTATCTTCTGAACCGACATAGATCGTCCCGTCCGCTCCGATGGCCGGTGAGGAGAAAATAAGACTACCGATGGCGAAGGCCCACTTCTTGGTGCCACCGGGGTTCACCGCGTAAAGGGAGCCATCATCCGAGCCGATATAGATCGTCCCGTCCGCTCCAATAGCCGGAGAAGATTCTTTTTCATAGCTGGCGTCGTTGGCAAAGGCCCACTTCTGTTGCCCTTTTGCGTTGACGGCGAAGAGGTTGGCAGTTGCGCCGATATAAATAGTTCCGTCTGACCCAATGGCCGGGGAGGTACTTATGTATCCATCACCAGTGTCGAAAGCCCACTTCTTGGTGCCACTGGGATTGATCGCATAGAGAGAACCATCTTCCGCGCCGATATAGATCGTTCCGTCCGCTCCGATAGCCGGGGAGGAAATATAACCATAATAACTACCGGTGTCAAAAGTCCACCTGCAGGTTCCGTTCGGGTTGATGGCGTAGAGGTAGATACCAGCTCCGATATAGATCGTCCCATCAGACCCGATAGCCGGGGAGGATTCTATCTCTCCTTCGGTGGGGAAGGTCCACTTCAGCGTTCCATCCGGGTTGACAGCATACAGGTTCTTATTAAAAGAACCGGCATAGATCGTCCCGTCTGTCCCGATGGCCGGGGAGGATCCAAATTCTGAATTGATATTGAATACCCACTTCTCTGAGCTGTCGGGGTTGATGGCATGAAGATTTTCAGAAATGTAATAGATTGTTCCGTCGATGCCTATCGCCGGGGAAGATTGGATTGAACCATCCCATGCCCAATAGATCCATTTTTTATTGCCGATGACGGCCCGGTGAAGGAACTGCGGCCGGTGTGTTTGACATCATGATGGAACATCCACCAGTCGCCGCGGCCGGCAGCGTTCCCCGGTGCGGGGTGCCAGCAGAATACACAGATAAGGAACAACAGCGCGGGTAGCAGGCGAATGCCTGCCGGGGAATGCGCACGCGACGTAGTCAAATCATTCATTACTAAACCTTTACAGCGGATTTCGGCGATGCGGTCGTGTCCGGCATTTCTTTACGAGGGCTATAAATGTATAGTTAACCTATCACCTGGTAAGATGATTATCCATCGATATACAAACTCCTGCTACAATAATAAATATTCTCACCTTTGCTTGTCGCTCGAGAGTCAGATCGCTTAAATACTTGCCCTTGCATTTAAGAGCATAGCGATACATTCAGCGGGTCGTCCGCACTCGCCGTGGGGTGTGGTTGGATTACAGCTCCTGCTCAAGCAAAATGCGTGATGGCTGGTGGTGTTCAGGGGGCGTTGTTTCCTTGTTGCACACGGTGTAGAGATGCGCAACCACGCACCACGGCGGGCGCGGACTATCCGATAAGACGAACCGTGTAAGAGATGCCGGGGGGTTTGTGGTGCGGCTTCAACAGATTCAGACGACGTAAATGGAGAGGGGATGACCGGAGCCGGTGTTCCAGTCATCCCTGCCATACTCTTCCGTCGGTTACGGCTTGGTCGTTACCGCCTTCACCGCATCCTTCTTGGTCGCGTCTTTCGTCGAAGTTGCCGTGATGAGCAGCGCATACGGTTTGCCCGACACGGCGGCGATGCCCGGCGTCACCTGCAGCGTAAAGATCGCCAGCGCGCCCGGCGCTAACGCCGCCGTTTTGCTACCGGCGGCGCCGGTGAACGCCGTGGTCACGTCTTTCCCGGTGCTATCGAGGCACTTCACCGTCCAGCCGGAGAGCGATGGCAACGGGCAGGTGAGGGTGTAGCTATCCGTCATCGTGCCGGCATTTTGCACGCGGAAGAGGTAGGTCGCTACCTTGACGCTGGCGACCGCCTGGCTCTTGGACTGATTGGTCCCATCCAGATTGAGAATCCCACCACCGAGATACAGGCTGTCGCCGGCGTTGCAGAGGGAAAGATCGGGCTGCGCCGGCGCCGCCACCGTGACCCCCGCTTTCACCACATCTTTCTTCGTTGTATCCCCCGCAGACACCGCGGTGATCGCCAATCGCAATGTACCGCAGACGTAGGCACTCGGTGTCACATGCAGCGTGCAGGTCGCCAGCGCCCCGGGCGCGAGGGTGACCGTGAAACCGGTACTGCTGGTGATAGCCGTCGTGACATCGTTGCTGCTCCCCAGCACTACCTTCACTGTCCAACCCGACGGCGCGGGCGGAATGGTAAGCGCGAAGGTATCGGTAGTACTACCGGCGTTCTTCACCTGGAAGAGATAATTCGCGGACGCCTTCGGCGCGACCGACTGGCTTTTCGTTTGGTTAGTGCCGTCCAGATTGATCACCGTGAAGCCGGTATAGGTATTCTCGCTGTAATTGCAGATGGCCAGATCAGGCAGGCTGTTCGCCGCGACGGTGAAGACCGCCGCGTTGCTGACCACCGGTTTTGCCAATTCCACGCAGGAGAGAGCGGCGGTGTTGACGACATTGGTACCAACGGGCGTATTGGCATTGACCGTCGCTTTAAAAGATACCGTCGCGCTGGCGCCGGCATTCAGCGTGCCAAGGGACCAGGTGAGTTTGCTGGCCACGTAGTTACTATTGCCGGTTGCACTATTGGGCACATAAGTTACGCGCGACGGCAAGCTGTCGGTGAGTATCATTCCGGTCGCCCGTCCCCCGGTGTTGGCATAAGTGAGCGAGTAGGTGACCGTTGCGCCCGAAATAGCAAGGCTTGCAGAGACGGATTTCTTCACAGATAACACCGGAGGGGGCATAAACGTCACTTTAACGGCATGATTGGCCGTGATATTCTTCAGCGTGTATAGCGAACCGCCGGTCTGGATGGCGACGTTATCCAAATACCAGGTATCCGTCGTATAGCCGGCATTGGCGGTTGCAGTAAAGGCGATGCTGTTGCCAAAGGTGACGGTTTGTGGCGTGTTCGGAGTGATCTTGCCATTCGGACCGGCAGAGGGGGTGGTCGTGAAGGGCAATGGTTTGAATGTCACCTTGAGCGTGTGTGTGCTATTGGCCGTAAAGGCAACAGTTTTGACGGTATATTGAGCCCCACCTGTTTGTATTGTTTTACCATCGAGTTGCCAGCTATCTACGGTGTATCCGGTAGCAGGCGCAGCGGTAAACATCACATTCGAGCCGATGGCCACCGTTTGCGCGGTATTCGGGGAGATCGTGCCGTATGGTCCTGCCGACGGAGTGATGGTGGTGGGCAACGCAGCACCAATGGCGTACAACTTACCACTCGATGATCCTACATAAATTGTGCTGTTCGCCCCGAGTGCCGGACACAAGGTTCCGCTGGCGGCGAAGGTCCATTTCTTTGTCCCGTCCGGGTTGATGGCGTTGAGATTATCCGTGCCGACATAAATCGTTCCATCCGCACCGAGAGCAGGGAAGGACATTCCACCAACCGTTATGCCCCATTTCCGTGAACCATCCGGGTTGATTGCATTGAAAATGCCATCATCCGAGCCGAAATAAATCATTCCGTCTGCCCCTAACGCCGGAATGGAGGATATCGGATTCCCGGCGGTAAAGGCCCATTTCTTCGTGCCGTCCGGATGAATGGCATAGAGGTTACCATCCATCGAGCCGATATAAATCGTCCCGTCCGCCCCCAATGCCGGAGAGGAGTGTATTTCACCACCGGTGGCAAATACCCATTTCCGTGTGCCATCCGGGTTGACGGCATACAGGCTGTGGTCAGCATCCGAGCCGACATAGACCATCCCGTCCGCACCTAGTGCCGGCGAGTCAACGGCACCTCCGGTAGTAAAAGCCCATTTCTTCGTGCCATCCGAATTGATGGCGTAAAGGTTGTGATCCTGGGAACCGACATAGATCGTCCTGTCCGTCCCGACGGCGGGAGCAGAGCCTAGAGTACCCCCAAAGGCAAACGACCATTTCTTCGTGCCGTCCGGGTTGACAGCATAGAGGTTGGCTGTGAAGGATTGGAAGGAGCCTGTTACGATATAGATCGTCCCATCTACGTCGAGTGCCGGGAAAGCAGCATAGCAGGAACTTCCAGTGGCAAATCCCCATTTCCGCGTACCGTCGGGGTTGATGGCATAGAGGTGGCCATCAGCGGAGCCGGCATAGACCGTTCCGTCCGCACCGATCGCCGGAGAAGAATATACGAAATCCCCGGTAGGAAAGGCCCATTTCTGCGTTGGGATACCAGGGCCGGTGAAGGAACTGCGCCCGGTATGCTGTGGGTCGTGGTGGAACATCCACCAATCACCGCGTATGGGTGGCGTGGGATTTATTTTAAAGGTCACTTTCACGGCATGGTTGGCCGTGATATACGGGAGCGTATAGGTTGCTCCACCGTTTTGCACGGGAACCGTATCCAGCGACCAGGCATCCACCGTGTAGCCGGCATTGGCGCTGACGGTGAAAGTCAAGCTGCTTCCGCCGCGCACCGTCTGGGGAGTATTCGGACTGATCCTACCGTTCGCACCGGCGGTGGGGGTGATGGTGACCGTGCTGGGAATCACGGTCACTGCGACCATATTGCTGATCACCGGGGTCGGGATTTCAGTGCAATTGATCATGGCGGTATTGGCAATGATGGTGCTGGCGGCGATGTCGGCGTTGATCGTCGCCTTGAACGTCACCGATTTGACAGCCCCGGTGGAGAGGTTGCCCAGATTCCAGGTGAGCGTGCCTGCGGTATAGCTCCCACCGCTGCTGGCGCTGCCGGTTACATAACCGACCTTCGTGGGTAGCGTATCGGTCAAAATTACGTTGCTTGCAGTGGCGATCGCGCAGTAGGTCAGGGTATAGGTGATGATCGCACTTGGTGGGGCATTGCTCGGTGAAACGGTTTTTGTCAGCGTGAGCGACGGAGATGTTATCGCGTATAAGTTATTATCAAACGAGCCAACATAGATGATGCCATTCGCTCCAATTACCGGCGAGGAACTGATCCCCTCTCCCGCGGTAATGGCCCACTTCTTTGTGCCGTTCGGGGAGATGGCATATAGATCATTTTGACCATAATAGATGGTGCCGTCAGCCCCGATAGCAGGAGAGTTAAATCCAGCCCCGCCCTTTAATTTCCATTTAACTGTACCGTCCGGGTTGAGGGCGAAGAAATCATCTCTGGAGCCGTCGTAGATAGTGCCGTCGGCCCCGATTGCAGGGGTGGCTGCAATCCAACTGCCGGGATAGTATGCCCACTTCTGCTTGCCGTTCGTATTGATGGCTAACAGGCCAGACTGTAGACCGACATAGATGGTGCCGTCCGCCCCAATAGACGGGTCGGATCCAATTGCGGAGCCGCAAGGATAGCACCACTTCTGTGTACCGTCCGGGTTGATGGCGTAGAGATTGTTATCTCCAGCACCGACATAAATGGTGCCGTCCGTCCCGACCGCCGGGGAGAAAACTACAAGGTAGTAGTCAAGGTTGCCAATGGTGTAGGCCCACTTCTGTGTGCCGTCCGGGGAGAAAGCGAATAGCTTGCCAGTGTATTGGTTATAATTAGCGCCATTAATATAAGCGCCTATGTAGATGGTGCCGTCCGTACCAACCGCCGGGGAGGAAACTTCATTACTATTGACACCGATAGTCTTGGCCCACTTCTGTGTGCCGTCCGGGTTGATGGCGCACAGAGCGATGCCTTCCGAGCCGACATAGATGGTGCCGTCTGCCCCAATCGCTGGGGAGGAATCAATACGTCTGCCAGTTGCGCAGGCCCATTTCTTAGATCCATCCGCATTGATGGCGTAAAGATTGAAATCATCTGAGCCGACATAGATGGTGCCGTCCGACGCAATTGCCGGAGATGAACTAACAGTATTGCGGGTGGTGAAGGCCCATTTCATAGCCGGAGAATTTGGGCCGGTAAACGAGCTGCGTCCTGTATGCTGAGCGTCATGGTGGAACATCCACCAGTCGCCACGACCTGTCGTTGCGGCGCTTGCCGGTGCGGGATGCCAGCAGAACACGCAGAGAAGGAGGAGCAGCGCGGACCACAGGTTTTGACCTGCCGGGGCATACGCGCGCGACATGGTCGCAGTAATCATCACGGAACCTCCGTATCGGATCGCGGCGACCGGTCGAGGTGTAGAAGCTCGTTTACGACAACTACGCATTCCTTGCGGAACAGTCACCTGTAAAAGGTTATTACCCATTAGGTGATAAAGTCCTGCTGATCCTAATAACTATTTTAGCTATTGCCTGCTGGAACGAAGCGGGCGGAACGCCCGTGCTCCCAGTAATCGCGAAATTTTCCACAGTTTACCATCGAAAGATATTGTGCTATAATGCCGAGGTTTTCTGCTTAAAAGCTGCTGTGAGAGATTTTAGCTGAAAGTCGGGTGGCTTATTCCTTGTTAAGTAGGGATGTCCGCGCGCGGCAGGCATGAATTTGTGATAACAGCTTTGCACCCTGGGGATCTATCGACCCCGCTACTGGAGAACTTTGGATGTCAACCTATCAATTACCCTACCATGACCGGAGGGGGTTCACCAATTGCCTGCTATCCGCAATCGGCGGTGACGGGGCCAATATGGCGGCCAAACTCCTGTTCAAAATTGCCGCGGAGGAGCTGAATATTGACGGCGCGTACGACGCCCGTTATGGCAGCGAAAAGAAAGGGACGCCGACCGACGTCTCTCTCCGCCTATGTGACTATGGGACGCCGGTCCGCGAAAGCGGCCCGACGAACACCCCGCATATTCTCTGCGTCTTTCGCGAAGATCTGATCACCAGTCAGAACCTGATTCGCGGACTGCAGGAAAATGCGACTGTGATTGTCAATACCTGCAAAACACCGGAGATGATTCGGGAAGCGATGAAGCTGTACAGCGGCACGGTCTACGTGCTGGATGCGGCGAAAATCGCGCTGGAGACGCACTCGCGCCTGAATATGCCGATGATGGCCATGCTCGCGCACGTGCTGGGCTTCCCGGAAGCCGCGGTCGAGAAAAAGATCAAAGAGACCTGGCCGCGCGCCGTGGAACCGAACATCGCCGCCTACAAGGCGGCCGTGGCGCAGTCGGTCAGCCAGTCGTTCGCGGCCGACAGCCGCTTCGCGCTGGTCGCGCCGCTGGAAGTGCGCGGGATCTTCGGCTACGACAACATGCTGGATGGTGGCGCGATCGACAGCCTCAACATGAGCACGATCACCCGCAACAACACCTACGCGCGTTCCAATCCGGCGCCGACGTTCGATCGCGAGGCGTGCATCGATTGCGCCAAGTGTCTGACGGTGTGCGCGGATCCGGGCGCGATTGTCTGGCGCGATGGGAAGATGGCCGGGATCGACCTGACCTACTGCAAAGCCTGTCTGCGCTGTGTGGATGTCTGCCCCGAGACGAAGAAGGGCAAGGCGTTGAAGGATGATGAGGTGGCAGCATGCGCATTTTAGCTAAAGCCGAACAGAAAATGTTTCTCGGCAACGGGAACGACGCCGCGGCCGCGGCCATTTTAGCGATCGGATTCGATGGTGAAGGCTATTATCCGATCACGCCGTCGTCTGAAGTCGGCGAAATCGTCAGCAAGGCGATCGCGGACGGCAAGAGCGACATGAGTTTCGTCATCGGCACCAGCGAGCTGGCAGCCATCGGCATCTGCACTGGCATGGCGCTGGCCGGCGGGCGCGTGGTGGACGTCACCTCCGCGCAGGGCCTGTTGCTGAAAGTCGAAGAGTTATCCACCATCTCCGGCCTCGGGCTGCCGATGGTGCTCAATCTCTCCACCCGCGAGATCAATGCGCCGCTCAACATCAAGAACGGCCATTCCGACCTCGCCGCCACGCTGGGCTTCGGCTGGCTCACCTTCATGGCCCCCAACGTCCAGGCCGTCTATGACATGAACATCATCGCCATCAAGGTCGCCGAAGCCGTCGGCCTGCCGGCGATCGTCGCGTATGATGGGTTCCACACCAGCCACGCCAACCGCCGCATCGAGGTGTTCGCCAATCCGCAGGAAGTCGCGGAGTACGTGGGCGAGAAGCCCGCGCGCCGCAATCTGCTCGATCTGGAGCATCCGACCACCTTCGGTCCGTATATGAATGACGATGTCATTAATACCAAGGTGACCCTGGAACGCAAGATGGTGAAGGCCTACGAGGAAGTGATTCCGCAGGTCTTCGCCGAATTCGCCGAGTTGACCGGCCGCCGGTATTCGTTCGTCGAAGTCTACGGCAATCCGGAGGCCGAGTCGGGCCTGTTCGCCATGAATACCGCCGCTGAAGCCGCGAAGATCGTCGCGGACGAATTGAACGCGAACGGCACGGCGGTCAAGCTGATCTCTCCCTACGTCATTCGTCCCTTCCCGGCGAAGGAAATGGTGGAGGCGATCGGCACGATGAAGCGCCTGGTCGTCGCCGAGCGCGTCGTGCAATACGGTGCCGGCAATTACATGGAAAACGAGATCGGCGCCGCGCTGCAACGGGCCGGCAACGCCGCGACCCAGTTGATCCCCCGCGTCTACGGCATTGGCGGTTTGAACTTCCGTCCCGATGAAGACGCGATCCCGATGTTCGAGCTGGCGTTGAACTGGCCGAACGTCCCCGACGCGCAGAAGACGCTGGAAGGCCGCTTCTGGGGCGCCTGGCCCGGCGTCGCCGGCAGCACCCCGCCGCAGACGCTGCAGCGGATGACCACCGAAGAGACCACCTGGAACGCGGGCCGCGACAAAATCGACCTGAAAGAGCTGTCGAAGATGCCGACCCGTATCGACAAGCACTCCGCCTGTCCGGGCTGCGGGATTTTCACCAACCTGAATCTCTTCCTGCGCGGCATCGACGGCAACGTGGTCTTCATGTTCAACACCGGGTGCGGCATGGTGGTCACCACCGGCTTCCCGCAGACCTCCTTCAAGGTGTCGTATGGGCATAACCTCTTCCACAACGCCTCCTCGACCGCGACGGGCGTGGTGGAGATGTACCAACGCTTCCGCGCCAAGGGCGAAATCCCGGATGAAGAGATCACCTTCGTCTGCGTCTCCGGCGACGGTGGCGACGACATCGGCATGGATCAGTTGATCGGCGCCGCGCTGCGCAACGATCCGATCATCTTCCTGGAATACGACAACAAGGGCTACATGAACACCGGCGGGCAGATGTGCTACACCGGCATCTTCGGCCAGCGCAACTCCAATTCGCCGGTCGGCGCCTGCCAGATTGGCAAACAAACCCCGCACAAGGACATCGTCGAGATCCTGCGCGGCACCCAGGCGCCGTATCTCTTCCAGGCCGCGGAAAACAACCCGCGCGACATGATCGCCAAAGCGCGCCGCGCGCAGGCGACCGTGCGCAACGGCGGCTTCGCCTTCGGCAAGCTCTTCTCCGTCTGCCCGTTGAACTGGGGTTCCGATCCCGCCAAGGGCAACGAGATCATCGAGAAGGTGGTGAAGTCGTGCATCCACCCGCTGTATGAGGTCATCGACGGGGTGACGACGCTGAACTATGATCCGGAAAAGACCAACGCGAAGCTTCCGGTCACCGAAGCGTTCAAACTCATGGGCAGCGCGTTCTCGCACCTGGCCAGCGACAAATGTGCCCACATCACCGAGCAGATTCAGCATGATGTGGACGCCCGCTGGGCGCGTCTGAAAGCCCGCGCGGAGAACGAGGTGTTGTAAAAACACCTTGCCGTTCGGCATAACCAAGCACGGGGCGCGGCAGTTGCCGCGCCCCGTGTCGTTAGGAGCAAGCACGTTGCAGCGCGCTCAAAGGGCCGCTAAGGTCGGTGGCAGCAAACCACGCAATTCGACCAGATGAATCCGGCGTAAATTCCGACCCCACTGCCTTCTATTCCGCCTCCGCTCCCTCCACGTAGAACTGCACGAAGGATTCCGTTTCCTGTTCGGACGGCAGCGGTGTCCGCCGGCGCGCGGCGAACATGCGCCATGCCAGGTAGACCACCGGCACGATGCCGCCGACGATGAACAGTATATCGCCGGGAAATCGCAACCATTCCAGCGTGCGGATCGCGGGTTGCGCGTAGAACGCCGGCAGGCGCGCGTGCCAGTAGCCTTGCTGGACGCTATCGAACAACTGCAGCGCGCCGATCGGCACCAGATTGACGAAGACCATCCACGCCAGCCCGATATTCAGGCTCCAGAAGGCAATGCCCATAGCGCGCCGGCAGGCGATGTCCGGCGGGATGAAATAGCGCGCGGTGAACATGAAAAAGCCGATCGCCAGCATGCCATAAACCCCCATCAGCGCCGCGTGCGCATGATTGGCGGTAAACTGCGTGCCGATTTCGTAATAGCTCACCACCGGCAGATTGATCAGGAAGCCGAATACACCCGCGCCGAGGAAATTCCAAAAACCGACGGCGATGAGAAACATGACCGCCCATTTATGGGGAAATTCCCCCACCGGCGTGCAGTAGGCGCACTCCGGCGCGCGCCAATTGCCGAGTTGAATGAAGCGCCATGCCTCGTACGTCAGCAACATCAGCGGGATCACTTCCATGGCGGAGAAGAAGGCGCCAAACGCCATGTGCATCGCCGGCGCACCGCTGAAATACAGATGGTGCATGGTGCCGATGACCCCGCCAATGGAGTAGAGCAGGATATCCAGATATACCACGCGCGTGGCCGTTGCGGGTCGCACCACCCCGAGCAGCACGAAGATATACGCCACCGTGATGGTGGTAAAGAGTTCGAGGAAATCCTCCACCCACAGGTGCACCACCCAGAAACGCCAGAAATCCATCACCGCGAAATTGATCGATTTACCGTAGACCATCCCCACCGCGTAGAACACCGGGATGGAAATCGCGCTGAACAGGAACAGGTACGGCAGGTTGCCCGGATGCTCGCCGGCCAGGCGACTGCGCAAGCCTCGCGCCAGGATGAACACCCACAGCACCATGCCGACGGTGAGCAAGATTTGCCATAACCGACCCAAATCCAGGTATTCCCATCCCTGCGCGCCGATCCAGAACCAAGGTCCGGTGGCGGGAATCATATTTTTCAGGCTGGCGGCCTCGCCCAGCAGGCTGCCCACCACCACCAGCGCCACGGCGGCAAAGAGCGCGAGCGCCAACGGTTTTTGCCCCTTCGGCTCACGGCGAGCGATCATCGGCGTCAGGAAGATACCGATGGCCAGAAAGCTGGCGGCGACAAAGAAGATCGCTAATTGCACGTGCCACATGCGGCTCAAGTTATATGGCAACAGCGCCGACAAATTCATGCCGTAAAAACCGCCCGGTTCGGCGTGGTAGTGCGCATTCACCCCACCCAGCAACGCCTGCGCGAGAAACAGGCCGGCGACGACCAGGAAATACCAGGGGATCGCGCGTTGCGCCGGCGATAAGCCCACCTCTTCCGGCGCGCGGAAGCGCACGGTCGGCAGGGGGGTTTCCTCTTCATAGCGGTGCCATCCCAGCAGATGGAAGCGACCGACCAGCAGCAAGATCGCGCCGATGCCGCCCAGCAGCGCCACCAGACTGGCCGCGCTCCAGAAAAATGCTTCCGGCGTAGGATAATTGCCGACCAACGGCTCCGGCGGCCAGTTGTTGGTATAGGAATAACCGGCGTGGGGACGGCGCGTGGCCGTGGTCCAGGCGGCCCAGGAAAAATAGGCGGTGATGCGGTGAATATCCGCCAGATTGCTCAGCGTGGGACGGCGCAACCCCTGCTGCATCGCCGGCGTGCCGAACCATTGGGAGTAAAAATTCTCCAGTTGGGCGAAGGCATAAACTTGCCCGGGGGAGTAGGTCAGCGTATTCGTGGCCGGGTCGAAGGTATTGCGCGTGAATTCGTCTTTCACGCGCGCGGCCGCCTCTGCCGCCGACAGTCCCCCCCTGGCCCGGGTGGCGGAACCACCGAAGCCGCGCGTGTAGTAGTCTGTCGCCGCCAGCGCCGCCTGGTGCAGATATTGCGCGGTGAAATCCGGTCCGAGATATGCCCCATGCCCAAAGATGGTGCCGAATTGCATCAACCCCAACCGCTGGAATAACTGCTGGCCGGCCATCACGTCCTCGCCGGTAAACAGCATGGTGCCGGCGGCATCCTGCACGCGTGCCGGAATGGGGGGATGCTGGGTGGTGATGACATATGCCAGGATACCCAGAACGGTGAAGCCGAACAAAAATGTCAGGATGGCGGCTTGCAACCAGAGCGGAGAGATCACCATCGCTCGACGTGGTTGATCCTGCGGTTGATCCATCGCTGTTTCCTCCCCCGGCATGATACTTGATCACAGCATACGCATTTTCCCTGCCATCGCATGTATTGTTGATCAAACACGATAAACGTTCTCGCCTGTTCATGACCTTGATTATCCGCCGTTCCCGCGAGCAACCTTGCACTTCTCGGAAGCATGATCTAATATTCCACCGGGTATGCTGGGATAGCGAATCACCGCATTGTCAACAGGCAAAGGAATTGGTCATGCTCACCGCGTTTTATCTCGTTCGTCTGCCGGCGCTGGCGCTGGCGTTGCTGCTGTGCGGAGTGGCGTTCGCGCAACCGGCCGGTTTAGTCATCTCCCAGGAAGAGATTGCCCGCGTGCGGCTCGCACAGCAGGCGTTGGCGCCGGCGCCGGTGGATATCCCGGCCGCCACCCTGACCGCGCTGCGCGAGAAGATCGTCGGGTATCCAGTGACTGCCCGGAACGCGACGCTCTGGGAAGCCACCGCTCGCCGGGAGGATTTCGCGGCGACCCTGCCGGACCTGTTGCCACACATTTATCATGGCCGGTTGTGTCTTCGCGCGGACGAGTTGGCCAAGCGACCGCTGACCGCTGTCGAGCAACGCCGGTGCGGGGTGATCGCTGGCACGGAGACCCTTCCCGCGCCAGCGCAGGCGGGCGGCAAGCTGATCGCGGTGGCGCCCACGGAAGCGATGCTCGCGCAGTGGACGCCGGAGCTGCTCTCCGACCTGGCACGCCACGCCGATTACTTCATCCTGCCCGCCGCCGGCTGGGGGGGGGCAGGAACCGGCGCAGGCGACATTTCGCCGCCAGGTGCGCTATTACGCCGCGATGATTCGCGCCGCGCATCCGCAATGCCGCATCCTGGTTGCCGTCAAGGCCCCCGTCGCGGATGAAAAAGCGTCAGCGGCCCTGCTGCGGGCCTTAGCGGGATTGCAAACTACCGCGCCGGCGTCTTTCGACGGGGTGTATCTCGACCTCGCCGCCTCCCCGGCGCTCTCCCAACTGGTCGCGTGGCTGCGCCCCACCGCGGCGCGCCCGGCGGCGGCCTGCTACGTCCAGCGCGCCGGACGCCTCATTCTCGATGGCGAAGGGCGGCCGATGCAGTTGCGCGGCATGAACCTGAGTGGCTGGCTGAGTTGGGAAGGCTGGCTGATGGGCGGCGGCCAACTCGCGGACTCGACCATCGACGCGCGCTTGCGCCAGGTGCTGGGTGACGTGGAAGCTGAACGTTTCCGTGCCGCGTATGCCGATACCTTCATCGGCGAAGCCGATATCGCCCGCATTGCCAAACTGGGGTACAACGTCGTGCGGGTGCCGATCAATTATCGTGTGCTCGCGACCCCGGGCGGCAACGGCACGGACGGCTGGCCACTGCTCGATCGCTTGCTCGACTGGTGCGAGCAATACCATATATACGTCATTCTCGACCTGCAGGCGGCTCCCGGCGGGCAATCGCCGCTGTTCACCGCCGATCCCACCGCCGGCGGCTCCTTGTGGACCTCGCCGGCGCGCAAAGCGGAAACGGTGGCGTTATGGAAACGCATCGCCCAGCAGTATCGCGACCGGACCATCGTGGCCGGCTACGATCTGCTCAACGAGCCGATCCCGAGCGACAGCCGTGCCTTGCTCGGTTTATACCGGCAGTTGGTGTCCGCCATTCGCGCGGTCGATCCTTACCACCTGCTGATCCTCGAAGGGAGCAACCGGTCGCGGGATCTTTCGCTCTTCGCGGAGTCGTTGACGGTGAACCAATTGCTGAGTTTCCATCTCCATCAGCCCAATGCCGCGGCGCGACAACAGTTATTATCCGCCTACGCCAAACAGAGCGAGGCGCAGCATATGCCGGTGTGGAATGGGGAATTCGGGGAAGATGGCTATGAAATCGTCAAAGGCGCGCTGGTCGCGCTGACCGATCCGCGCTACGGCATCGCCGGGCAGTGTTTTTGGAACTGGAAGATGGCGCCGAACGTGCATCCCGGCCTGCAACTGGTGCAAGTGTCGCCGGGCTGGATCGCCGTGGTCGCCTGGATGAGCCTGCCGGAAAAATATCCGCAACCCACCCACGCCGCCGCCCTCGCGGCCGCCCACGAATACCTCACCGCCCTTCCACTGGCCAACTGCAGCGAGGACCGCTGGATGGCGCAGGTGCTGGCGATGGCGCAGTAGGGCGGGAAGGCGAGACGCATGTATGCCAACATATGGCTTTGTGGGCACACGCTAAATCCGTTCCTTAGAGGAGTAGCATGCATTATGCTGGTATCGTTTGATCAAGCGTCTCACGGTACACCGTTAAATTCGTCCTGAAACAGTTGAACGCGCGCGATGATTTCGTCGAACGTCGGCGGCTCCTCAAAAAACATCACCTCGCGCATAGCGTCAAAATCCTGCTGCCAAGCAGGCATCTGTTCCGGAGTGGGAATTACATCGAGAGCGCCTCTACGCAAGGTATTGTAGTCGATTCCTGATTGCTTGTAGAACACCTGACGATGTTGCACGACACGCTCGAAGAGGCCTGGATCGTCTATCGCCTGCCGGGCGATCCCATGGCCGATCAGGCACCAGAGGTCGTAATAATGGCGCGCTAATCGCACTTTGCGCGTGTGTGTTACCGGGCGCAGCTTTTCCTCGTGCAAGAGCAGCGCCTTTTCCCAGAAGGTTCTCCGCGCGGCGACCGTGCGCACCGTAAAGTCGCCATCCGTGACGATCGTCGGCAAGGCTTCGGCCAAATACGGCAGGATTGTCGGCATCTCCACCGGTTCCGTATCGGCGCGTCCACCAAACTCCATCTTCACGACCGGTCGCAGGTACCCGGTACTGCTGGCGAACAATGCGGGATACCGCAACAGCAGCGTAAGCTGCTCGCGGTCCTCCATCACGTCTGCTGAAATCAGGTTCCAATCGAGTGCCGTGGGCAGACATTCGTGCAGATGCTGTCGCAATGCCGGCAACAGCACCTCTTGTATGTGTTGCCGGCAAGCATCTCGCAACCTGTCGCGCTGGTTGCGGCTCATATTTTCCTCGCCATAACCGAGGAAAGCGCGACCAATGACAACATCAAGATCTTCGGAAAAGCGGGAGATGAGGTGCCAGCCCTTCGAGAGGGAGGTGCCGCCTTTGAATGTGAAGGCGTTTTCCCACCCCGGCAGTCGAAACAACTCGCGCAAAGTCCAGCAGACCCAGAAGTCCTTCTCGATGCTCGCTGCGCCCATATCCAAACGCGCGGATGCTTCTGCAAATAATCGGCGTCGTTGTTCAGCGTCATAGCGCAGGATGTTGTCCATGGTCATCCTTCCTGCTCGGTGGCGATGCGGCGCATGATCGCGGCCACCCAGGCGGGGGCATATCGCATATCCTCGATTAATTGTGCCTTCTCATCCTTTGTTAAGTGCTTGCGCAGTTTCGCAATATCCGTCTCATCTACCTGCGCTTTCCCAATGTGCCTTAATGCCTGAATCACAACGCCGCTGATGCGTCCCGCGGTTGCCATCGTCCTCGGCGTCGTATGTTTCAGTTGGATGCGTTGCTTCCCTACTTGCATGTTGCGCGTCGGACCATCGGTATAAAAGACGATCTTCATGGGTACCTGCTCGGATAGACCCAGCACGTTTGCCGCATACGCGCCGGATGGCTGCAGGCGAATGGCGTCTCGACCCTGCACTGCCTGGGCAATGGCATCGGCGGACGGTGCAAGTTGGCCAATCAGCGCATCCTGGCGCGGCAGTTCATACAGACCACGCGCGATCTGGCGGATGGTGTCTGCGCGCTTGTATCGCATCAAGGCTAGGGCGACAGCAGTGCGGCTTCCCAGATCGAGAAAGTGGGACGGCGTGAAGACCCAACCCTCTCCATGATCCAGGATACGCTGCATGATTTTGGCATCAATCGAGTCTTTGTGCTTTAACATGATGTTTCGAAACAAATATTACTACGTTTTAGTTTCAAAAACAAGTAGCGCTGGCAGGGACGCCAGTCAGACAGCCGCTAAGCGCGCTTCAGTTTGCTTGTCCCTGTTTGCCATATCCTTCAGAGCGCGGACAACGGGAAGGCTGTCTATCCCATAAACTGCCGTAGAGGCGTCTCACCCTCCCGATCTTGCCGTACCGAATTTACGCCGGCCAGCTACAGCTAACACGACACTTCTTCCCCGGCGCGTTCTGTATCCGGCAGCGCGCAACTTATCTCCTATTTTCCATCTCCTTTCGGCAGAACAGGATTACCACTACACGGTTCGGGGAATATGAACGGGCGAAAGGATTTTTTGGTCACGCTTATGCGCATTGAACGGGCCCTGATGAACCCTTTGATCTCGCCACTGCACGTGGCGCCATCGTCGCCGGAGATGCGGGTGGTAAGCGCATTCAACGCGGCGGCGATCGGCTGGCAGCAGGAAATGCTGTTGATGCTGCGGGTGGCGGAGATGCCGAAGGACGTGGCGGAGGACGAAGTGGCGGTGCCGATCCTCACCCGCGACAATGGCCATGTCGGCGTCACGGTGCGGCGCTTTCACAAAGGCCAGCCGGGGTTGGATATCAGCGATCCCCGCGCGGTGGTGTTCCAGGGGGAGACGCTGCTCAGTTCGCTGTCGCATCTGCGGCTGGCGCGCAGTCCGGACGGTTACCATTTCATCATCGAAAAAGTGCCGGCGCTCTTCCCCACCGAACCGTATGAAGAGTATGGCATCGAAGACCCGCGCATGACCGACCTGGATGGAACGGTCTATATCAATTACACCGCGGTATCGCGCTACGGCATCAGCGTGGCGCTGGCCAGCACCACCGATTTCGTCACCTACCGCAAACTGGGGGTGATTCTGCCGCCGGAGAACAAAAACGTGGTGATCTTCCCCGAACGCATCGGGGGGCGCTACGTGATGATTCACCGCCCGTCCACCACCGGACTGGGCAGCCAGCAGATGTGGATGGGGTATTCCACCGACATGCTGCACTGGGGCGAGCACATCCCGTTTATGAGCAAACGACCGGGGATGTGGGACAGCCTGCGCATCGGCGCCGGCGCGGTGCCGATCAAGACCGAGCAGGGATGGCTGGAAATTTACCACGGCGTGAATCCCGAACAAGGCTATTGCCTGGGCGCCGTCCTGCTCGATCTGGACGACCCGTCGATCATCCTGGCACGCTCGAACATTCCCTTCCTCATCCCGGAAACGGAATATGAGCGCACCGGCTTTTACGGCAACGTCGTCTTCACCTGCGGCGCGGTGGCCACCACTTCGCAGAGCGGCACGAAGGTGAGCATCTACTACGGCGCCGCCGACCAGTTCACCTGTCGCGCCGACCTGGAACTGGCGGACATCCTCGACAGCCTGCACGCGCCGGCGCTCTTCGTCACCCATCCCGTCGATCTCAATCAGGTACCGATGTCGACCGGGTCCGCCTGCTCGCTGGGGTAATCGGTCAGACCGATCAGTGGGTGACGTGCCGGCGTCCCGCCCAATGTAGTGAAAATAAGCTTGCTTTGCCCATCTCGTCACCCTCAAGCCGAGGCCTGGGGCTGACCGAGTAAACCCGGTCGCGATATGTTGGCTAATGTGAGAGTGA
>Ga0118677_10002877_pt1 | contig 24642 bp, 21 predicted proteins | sample AliMusrvi5mmetaG_FD_86154 | JGI IMG/M metagenome (GOLD analysis project Ga0118677, IMG submission 86154)
CGCAATTCAAACGAGCCCATGCCCGGTATCGGGCCATTCTGCGCCAGGGCCGTCACCTCCATCTCCGCCGCCAACCGGGCCAGGGCCGCACCAAACAGTGTAAAGCGGCTAACTTGCTGGACCGCCTCGAAGACTTCGACCTGTGCGTGCTGGCTTTCCTGATCGACCCCAACGTCCCGTTTACCAATAACCAGGGCGAGCAGGACATCCGCATGAACAAGGTGAAACAAAAGATCTCCGGCTGCTTCCGCACGCTGTTTGGGGCACAGGTGTTTGCCCGGATTCGCAGTTATCTTTCCACTTGCCGCAAACAGGGCCGTAACCTCTGGCAGGCTTGCTATCAACTGGCCTTCGGCCAACCGTTCTTCCCTGATGTTTCGCCCTCGGGTCCGTGAGCCTCACAGCGCGGGCCACCCTGAGCCTTCTTCGAGGCAGGCACACAGGTCGACACTTCCACCGATAAACTCATCCCTGAGTTACTCCATAGCTCCACGTATTCTTGGCCTCAAGAACCTGAACAGTTACCCGCGCTGGAGCACCACCCAATGGGAAGAGGAGACCCCCTGATTTATGAAATCCTCCAACTACTACGACGTCATCCGTCTCGCCGACAACGAGTGGGGCAACCAGATCATGCGGGCAGTGGCCGAAGAACACTTCCAAGCCAATCCCGAGTGCAACTTCGTGCATGTCATCGAACATGCCGGCTGGAGCTTGATGTGGCACCGCTCGGGCGAAATCGTCGCCACGGCCAATGACGCGGCCGTCATGCGCCCGGACCGACCGAGGCCGGATTCCTTCCGCCATTCGTTCATCCGCCCCATCCTCCGCCCCGACCTCCGGGAAGTGGATACCCTCGCTCTCTATCAACCTGAACATCAATTATTGGCTGCCTGAATTTATGCCTGACAACCCCTATTGGGCCGCCGCCAAAGCGGCCTATCGCATCAATGACCGCTCCTGGCTGCTTTGCACCCCGGAGTTCTTTGAGGACATGCTCGGAGTCGTCCCCCCGGTCTGCTTCGACCATCACCCCGTCTTCGGCTGCCATTTCGGCGTCAGCGAAGTCTGGGACCATACGCCCCGGGGCAAAGCGATCCATCTCATATTCCGAAGCTCTCCTCTGCACGCCTGCCGCATGGCGACCCTCTCTGAGTTCCACACAGAATGTTTTGCCACAATCCCGCCGGGCTGGAAACTCCTGACGCCGGATGAAGTCTCCGCCGTTTGCGAACAGCAACGTCCGGGCGACCGCGACCAGTGGCAATCGGAGGACTTCAAACGCGGCACGGAGCGTCTCGCCCTTGGGGCTATCTATGCTGATAGCCCCTTCCATATTGAAGGGCGCGGATGGTTCGTTCCGTCGAACATCTGATTTTATGAAAACCAACGAACAAATCCTCTCCGACCGCATGGCCGCCTTCAACCGCCGGGCCGGGGCCCGGGTGGGCGACTGGCTCAAGCTCGATCCGCCTGATCCTCGCTGCCCGGCTTATACCCGGTTCACGCATGACTGGGGCGATTCCATCCAGACCGGCGGCCAAGATGGGTCCTTCTACCTTGGAAACGGCTATCTGAGCTATTCCGGCGGCTTGGACCCGGGGATCTCGCACGGAGATCTGCTCCTGACCGACGATGTCAAGGAAGGCTCCTGCTGGTTCTTCGATGGCGATATGTCCGGCGCGGGCCGAGGCGTTGGCTTCCGCGTGCCGATGCGCGTGTTCAAGCCCAAGCCCGGCGCCAAGCTCGACGGCATTCACGATCTCAATTGCCACTGGTATCTGGGGGAATGGACGGAAGAGCAGGTCAAGGAACGTGGCTATGGTTACCGCTTCACGCTGACGTTATCTGCCGTGTCGCAAGTCGCCTTCCGCACCGAGCCTGAACTGCGCGCGTGGCTGGTGAAGGCGCGCCTCGCGCTGTCCCGCCCACTCGACGGCCGCAGCCAATGCCTCGCGTGGCCAGGCCCCCATTGGTGCTCCCGATGCGGAGCCAACAACCGCATTGTGAACGAGTGCCGCTGCGACCTCAACAACCTGCCGTCCAAAGTCCCATGAGCATCTTTTTCCTCACGATCCGCTTTGACCGGGAAGTTCACGCGCAAGCCCTGGGCTTCACGGACCACTGGTATCAGCACGTCCAGGCCGAGGACGGCCTGCAGGCGGCGCATGTCGCCAAGACGCACTTTGAGACCGAGTATGCCCCAGTCAAGGTCGTCAAGATCGAGACCCGTCCAGCCATCCAGCAGGACCCTGACCGTTACATTTCACTTCTGAGTTAAACAACATCCAACCAAAATTCCAATGCCAAGATACAATCCCCACAAAGCCCACCGAACGAAGCCAGCGAGCAAGTACATGCCCTAAGCAATTGCTATTTGGCTCGCTTCCGTTGAACTACATCTATGTTCGTTAGCCAACGTGGTTTCAGTCATTATGTGCCTGCAAGGTCTCTGGCGGGTTGGCTCTGCCCAGTTACCCTGCCGTGTCTGGTCTGGTCCTGTTGGCCAAAGCCTAGAACCGAGGACTCTCCAAAGCCAACGCCCGCTGATGCCGGCGAACTACCATTAATTCCGCCGACGCCGATCGATGGAGCTTCCCTCGATAGCCCCTACGACCTCTACTCGGACGAGTGAGGCATGTCTTGGAGCCTTGGGGAGGGCCACTTGGCTCCAACACCACCTCTGGGTGAGACCATGTTGCGTACCACATCCTTAGCAGGGTGACCTACCCGTACGCATAGGCGTCCCGCGCCGGCTCCTCACCCCTTTAGCGTAATTCGCCGGCTACAACAATGGGCACCCCAGAATTGCGAGCTCCGCAGGAGTGCGACTCGTGAACTGGGCCTGGCGAAAAGGCGGAAGGCCAAGCGACGAAGGTCGTTTGGCCCTCTTATTTGTGCGCCCGGCAGGGCGCGATGACTAGTTGGTGAAAGTCCAATGCAGGCCCGGTAAGGGGAACTGCTAGCCGAACGGCAAGGGTGTCCATCGCGAGGTGGAATCTGAAGGAAGCCGATGGCAAAGCGCTGGTCCGACGAACAGAAATCACATATGAGGCGAACGCGAGGGACAAGAGGGCAAAGAGACTCAAAGTCCAGTACTTGCACCGCAACTCGTGGGCGTAGATGTGGCGGACATAAGCGGGACGGTCATTGCGCATTACCCGGGGAGGTCTCCGACGGTGCGATAAAGCTAGCGCACTCGAAAGAGTGGGACGATGCCGGCGGAGAAGTCAGCAGAGGCCATAGTAGTCGAGGAATCGATGAAGGGCTGAACCGATTGAAGACTGCAAGTGCAGGCTTCCAGAAGTTGATTGGCCAGTTGCGTCGCAAGACGGCCACGGGCAGAAGGCGCGGGACGGATTCCCGCGAGGTATACTCGGGCGGCTATAGTCAACCGGGAGCCTGCGCGATTAAGCAGGGTTCAACGGAACCGCCGGATACGTGGACCGTACGTCCGGTGGTGTGGGAGGACGGCGGAGGCTAACCCCTCCGCCTCCTACCCGATTCGGTTGACGCGGCTACGCCGCGTAGTCAGCAATTCCCGGAGGTGGATCCGGTTAGGTTCAAACCAATCTGGATGAAGGACCGGTTCGTTTTGAGATACGGATCTCCTGCGGCGCGATTCTCGAACGCAACATCCCTCCCCAACCCGAGCGGCCCAGGACACACCAGGTAACGGTCAGCCCTCCCATTCTTGGTGCTCCCTGAGCAAGAATCCCAAACTGGCCATCCCCGACCGCTCCCGAATGTTCGTGCAAATCCGCGCCAACCTCCTCATCATCCAAAAGCCTGCTGTATGGCTACGGATCTCGATTGGACAGCTTGTTGCCACACGGACATCGCATTCAGAGCATTGCGACGAACCTGCAGCGTCCGCGCGCAGTTTCCACTTACGCTCCAGAAGTGCTCGGCCCCACATCCGCGGATGCTGGCGTGCCAGGGCAAACAAGCGACACTTCAGGGACAAATGGAATGAAACTCGAGCAAATCACGAACGGCAGCAGCTTGGCCGGTGTAGAACCGACGCAAATTGTCACCGTAGTCGCCGTGGTTCCCCTCGGAGCCGGCGCTGTCCAGCTCGTTTACAAAACCCCCGACGGCACCCTCAAGGACCGCCTCCTCAACCGCGCCGACGAGGCCAGCATCAATCCCGCTACCAGTGAACGCCCCTGGTCGTTCGATGGTGACGCCGAAGCCTTCAAGCTCACGGTCGAGGCGAAGCGCATCGACCTCGCTTTCCTGTTCGACCCCATGATGGCGGTCCACACGTCCAACGTGGAACCGCTCCCGCACCAGATCACCGCGGTCTATGAGTCCATGCTCCCGCGCCAGCCACTCCGGTTCGTCCTGGCTGACGATCCGGGCGCGGGCAAGACCATCATGGCCGGCCTCTACATCCGCGAGCTTATCATGCGCGCGGACGCCCGCCGCATTCTCGTTGTCGCGCCGGGCGGCCTGGTCGAGCAATGGCGCGACGAGCTCTACGAGAAGTTCGGCCTGGAGTTTCGCATCTATTCGCCGGCGCTCGAACAGTCCTCCCCCAGCGGCAATCCCTTCCAGGACCAACACCTGCTTATCGTTCGTCTCGACCAAATGTCCCGCAACCTTGAGCTGCAAGAGAAGCTCTGCGACGCCGGCTGGGACCTGGTCGTATTCGATGAAGCCCACAAACTGGCCGCCCATTTCTTCGGCTCCAAACTGGAAAAAACGGCCCGCTTCATTTTCGCCGAAAAGATTGGCGCGCACACCCGACACCTTCTGCTCATGACCGCCACGCCGCATAGCGGGAAGGAAGAAGACTACCAGCTATTCCTCTCGCTCCTCGACTCCGACCGCTTCTACGGCAAATTCCGCGACGGCGTACACAAAGTCGATGCCTCCGACCTCATGCGTCGCATGGTCAAAGAGGAACTGCTCAAATTCGACGGCACGCCCCTCTTTCCCGAACGCCGGGCCTACACGGTAAACTACAAGCTGTCCGACATCGAAGCTGCGCTATACGAGGCCGTCACCCATTACGTCACCACCGAAATGGGCAAGGCGGATCAACTGTATGGCCCTCGCAAAGGCTCTGTCGGCTTTGCCCTCACGGCCTTGCAGCGCCGGCTTGCATCCAGCCCGGAAGCCATCTTCCAATCCCTCAAACGTCGCAAAGAGCGCCTCCAGCGCCGCCAGAAGACGAAGACGACCTCAACGCCGAGGAGCAGGAGAATCTCGAAGAAAGCCTTGTTGACCAGGCCACGGCGGCCCAGACCATCGCCGAGTTGGAGGATGAAATAGACATCTTGGTCCGGCTCGAAAACCAAGCCAAGGCCGTAGTCGCCTCCGGCCAGGACCGCAAGTGGGACGAACTTTCGCGCATCCTTCAGAACGACCCAGAAATGCGCGACGCCACCGGGCGCCAGCGGAAACTCATCATCTTCTCTGAGCACCGTGACACGCTCAATTACCTCCACCAGCGCATCGGCGGCGTCCTCGGCAATCCAGATTCCATAATCACCATCCACGGCGGCACCCACCGCGACGAGCGCCGCCGTCTTCAGGCCCTCTTTCGCTCCGACCCCGACGTGCGCGTGCTGGTGGCCACCGATGCGGCCGGCGAAGGCGTGAACCTCCAGAACGCCAACCTCATGGTCAACTACGACCTGCCGTGGAACCCAAACCGCCTTGAACAGCGCTTCGGTCGCATCCACCGCATTGGCCAGCAGGAAGTCTGTCACCTCTGGAACCTCGTCGCCAAGGAAACCCGCGAGGGTGACGTATATCACCGCCTTCTCAAAAAGATCGAAATCGAAAGCGAGGCCCTCAAAGGCCGCGTCTTTGACATCCTCGGCGAGGTCTTTGAAGAGACCAGTCTCAAAGACCTGCTCCTCCAGGCCATCCGCTATGGCGACCAGCCGGCAGTCCGCGCTCGCCTCACGCAGAAGATAGACAACGCCCTCGACCACTCCCGCATTCGCGAAATCCTCGAGCGCAACGCCTTGGCCCAGGAGACCATGAGCGCCGACCGCCTCTTCGCCGTCAAAGAGGAAATGGAAAAGGCCGAGGCCCGCCGGCTCCAGCCCTATTTCGTGCGGTCCTTTTTCCTGAAGTCCTTCGCCGCCCTGGGCGGCTCGATCCATCCCCGCGAAGCCGCTCGCTTCGAGATTGCCCACGTCCCCACTTCCATCCGCGAGCGCGACCGCCTCATCACCGGCCGCAACCGCCGCGACTTTGCCCCTGTGCTCAAACGCTACGAACGCGTTTGCTTCACTCGCGAGGCCGTTCGGCCACTTGACAAACCCGGCATCCCCTTCGCCAGCATGCTTCACCCGGGCCACCCCCTCATGCTCGCCATTACCGACCTGATCCTGGAGCAAAACAGCAATCTGCTCCGCCAGGGCGCGGTCCTCGTGGACCCGGCCGACGACGGCGACCAGCCATCCCTGCTTTTCCTCCTCACCCACGAAATCAAATCCGGTGACGGCCAAGTCCTGTCCAAACGCCTGCAATTCGTCCGGGTCGCCCCGGATGGCACCCCCACCTTCGCCGGCTGGGCCCCCCATCTCGATCTCGAAGCGCTGCCAGACGCCGACCGGACCTTGGTAAAGTCCTGGCTGGAAAGGAAGGCGAGCACTCCGTTGCGAACCTGCCCCTCAGTCCCATCCGCCCTGCCTTCCGCAGATTGGATCAGGGCCGACCAGGAACACCGCGCCATCGCCCTTGCCGCCTCCACCCTCGTGCCCGAGCACTACCAGGAAGTCGCCCAGCGCCGCATTGCCCACCTGGACAAAACGTTGGCGGCTGTCCACGAGCGCCTCACCAAGGAAATCGCCTTTTGGTCCGATCGCTGGCTCAGGCTCAAGGAGGATAAAGAAGCCGGCAAGGACGTCGGCCCCAACATCGAAAACGCCCGCCGCACGGTCACCGACTTGGAAGGCCGGCTGGAGAATCGGAAAAAAGAACTCCAGGCCATGCGTCACGTTGTCAATGCCACCCCCGTGGTTCTGGGCGGTGCGCTCGTGGTTCCGGTCGGCCTGCTCCGCAAGCTGCGCGGTGAGCAACCACCCGAAGACGCCGCCCTGTTTTCTGCTGATCCCGCCGCCCGCGCTCGCATCGAGAAACTGGCCATGAACGCCGTCCGCCACGCGGAGGAAGCCCACGGCTACCGCGTCATCGACGTCTCCGCCCAAAAATGCGGATGGGACCTAACTTCCTATCCGCCTCCCGCCACCCTCTCCGCTCTGGGGAGAGGGGCTGGGGGTCAGGTCTCCGGATCTCAACCCTCAGCCCTCAACTTTCAACCAATCGTCAGACACATCGAAGTCAAAGGCCGCGTCAAAGGCGCCAACACCATCACCGTCACCCGCAACGAAATCCTTTATGCGCTCAACCAAGACGACAAATTCGTCCTCGCCGTCGTCTTCGTCGGCGAGAATGACGAACTCGAAGGCCCACACTTCATCCGCAACCCATTTGATACCGAGCCGGGTTGGGGCGTCTCGTCCGTGAACTACGATCTCTCAGCACTGCTGGAACGCTCCCACATCATCTGACCGATGTCCCACCCCATCAAATCTCCCCGCAAGCTCATCGAAGTCGCTCTGCCGCTCGACGCGATCAATGTGGCTTGTGCCCGGGAGAAGTCCATCCGGCACGGGCATCCATCCACGCTGCATCTGTGGTGGGCGCGACGGCCACTTGCGGCAGCGCGAGCGGTGATCTTTGCCCAAATGGTCAACGACCCTGGCTATCAGCAGGGCGGCGGATTCAAATACGGTAAAAACAAAAAGGAAGCCGCGGCCGAACGAAAACGTCTATTCAAAATCATCGAAGACCTTGTGCTATGGGAAAGCACCACGAACGAGGAACTACTTGAGCGCGCGCGCGCCGAGATTCGCCGCTCGTGGCGGGAGGTGTGCGAGCTGAATAAAGACCATCCGCAGGCCGCTGAACTGTTCAACCCCGACAAACTGCCCGCCCTGCACGATCCCTTCGCCGGTGGCGGAGCAATCCCGCTGGAGGCGCAGCGGCTGGGACTCGAAGCCTACGCCTCCGACCTGAACCCCGTAGCCGTGCTCATCAACAAGGCCATGATCGAGATCCCGCCCAAGTTCGCGGGCAGGCCGCCGGTTCATCCTTCCGACAACTCTCAATTCTCAACCATCAACTCTCAACGCGATTGGCCGGGTGCCACCGGTCTGGCGGAAGACGTGCGCTACTACGGCACTTGGATGCGTGAGGAAGCGCAGAAACGCATCGGCCATCTCTATCCGCCGGTGGAAATCACGTCAGAAATGGCGAAGGAGCGGCCCGACCTCAAACCGCTCGCCGGCCAGAAACTGACCGTCATCGCTTGGCTCTGGGCGCGCACGGTCAAGAGTCCCAACCCGGCGTTTTCCCATGTGGATGTGCCGCTGGCGTCTAACTTCATCCTTTCTAGCAAGGAGGGCAAAGAATCTTACGTGCGTCCCATTGTGCAAGGGGGCAATTACCACTTCACGGTAAAGTGTGGTCAGCCTCCAGCGGAAGCGGAAGAAGGAACCAAGGTCGAAGGTCACGGGGCGAATTTTCGGTGCATAGTTTCCGATGTGGCTATTGGGGGGGATTACATAAAAACCGAAGCTCAGAAGGGACGGATGGGCACAAAGATGATGGCTGTTGTTGTAGAAGGACCGAAGGGGCGCATTTACCTTGAACCTTCGGAGGGAATAGAAGCCACCGCCAGAGAAGCCACTCCGAAATGGAAACCCGATGTGGAATTTTTTCAGCAGGCACTTGGTTTTCGCGTCGGCAACTACGGAATGATAAAATGGAGTGACCTGTTTACGCCGCGTCAGTTGGTGGCGCTGACTACGCTCACTGACTTGGTCCAAGAATGTAAGGAGGTAATCTATCGCTCCGCTGTCCAAGCTGGCATGGATGCAAAAGCGGATGGCCTTGAGCTGAGAGGGAATGGCGCTGCCGCCTATGCAGACGCTGTGTGCGTTTATTTGGCATTCTCCGTAAGCCGCATTTCTCAATATTGGTCGAATCTGACGAGCTGGCACAACGCGGGCGAAAAACTTCAACCTGTTTTCGGACGCCAAGCGGTTCCCATGATATGGGATTTCTGCGAAGGGAATCCCCTGTGCGCTTCTACCGGGAACTACTCCGGTTCCGTCGCCTGGGTTCAGAAAAGCATTTCCACTTTGCCGGCAACTGCGCCTGCGTTTGTCGAGAATGCCGATGCATCTTGCCAAGATATAAGTAAGCACAAGGTAGTCTCCACCGACCCTCCTTATTACGACAACATCGGCTACGCTGATTTGTCTGATTTCTTCTACGTCTGGCTTCGACGCGCACTGCGTCCATCATTCCCAAGTTTAACAGCTCTGATTTCTGCCCCAAAAATGGAGGAGCTAGTCGCAACTCCAGCACGGCATGGGGGGCGAAAGGCTGCTGAGCAGTTCTTCATGTCTGGTATGAAGCGGGCCATCGGAAAACTTGCTCAGAATGCTCATCCAGCGTTTCCAGTTACGATTTATTATGCATTCAAGCAGGCTGAGACGGAAAAGACGGGGACGGCTTCGACGGGATGGGAATCATTCCTCTCCGCAGTCGTTACTTCCGGTTTTGCTGTAACAGGGACGTGGCCGATGCGAACAGAGATGAAGGGGCGCGTAAGGGATAGGGGGGAAAGCAATGCTTTGGCCTCCAGCATCGTCCTCGTCTGCCGCAAGCGCCCATCCGATGCCCCCTCCATTTCCCGCCGCGAGTTCATCCGCGAGTTGAACGGTGTCCTCCCGGAGGCGCTCGACGAGATGACCAAAGGTTTTAGCGACGAGCGTTCGCCCGTGGCCCCGGTGGACCTTTCGCAGGCCATCATCGGGCCGGGTATGGCTGTCTTTTCTAAATACGCTGCCGTACTCGAAGCCGATGGCTTGCCTATGAGCGTCCGCACTGCGCTCCAACTCATAAACCGCTTCCTCGCCGAGGATGACTTTGACCACGACACCCAGTTCTGCCTCCACTGGTTCGAGCAGAACGGTTGGAACAACGGCCAGTTCGGTCAGGCAGATGTCCTCGCCCGGGCCAAGGGCACCAGCGTTGACGGTGTCAAAGATGCCGGCGTCATTGAATCCGGCGCCGGCAAGGTCCGCCTCCGCAAATGGGCAGAGTATCCGGCTGACTGGGATCCTCGCACCGACGACCGCCTGCCCGTTTGGGAGGCCCTGCATCACCTCATCCGCGCACTCAAGCAGGGCGGTGACTCCGCATCCGGGGCGCTCTTGGCCGGTCTGGGCGGCAAGGCGGAGGCTGTCCGCCAGCTTTCGTACCGCCTCTACACCCTTTGCGAGCGCCAGGGCTGGGCCGACGATGCTCGCGCCTACAACGAACTCATCACCAGTTGGACCGGCATCGAATCCGCCGCCGCTACAGCGCCTAAACCTGCCGATCAGGCCTTGCCCGGTTTTGAAAGATAATCGCCGACTATGCCACCTATCCAATACTTCGCCTACGGTTCCAACATGTTCCGCGTCCGCCTGCTGGCGCGCAAAGTCGTTTTGCTGGACCAGGGTCAGCCTGGCGTGGTCGAGGGCTACAAGCTGTTGTTCAACAAGGCCAGCATAGACGGCTCCAGTAAAGCCAACCTCGTGCCCGCCTCCGGGCAGAAGGCCTGGGGAGTCCTCTTCACCGTCGATCCGACCACCCTCGACCACTTGGACACGGCCGAGGGCGCGCCCGATCACTACCGCCGCGAATACGGCCTCCAGGTTAACACGCAAAGCGGTCAATTCCAGGCCATGACCTACCTCGCTCAGCCCGACAAAATTCTGACCACTCCTGACCAGCCCTATGACTGGTACCTCGCCTTGATCCTGGCCGGATCAATCGCCTGCCCCGGGTTTCCCCGCAAATGGCTTGCCCACCTCCGCCAAATCGCCCAGCCAAAACCAGACCTCAAGCAATCCCGCAAAACCTTCGTCGAAGCCGTGGCCCAGCTCAAAGCCGCTGGCCACGAGAAATGGCAAGACCTGCTGACCGATTCATCTACTCCCTGTCCACCAGTGACCATCTGTGGTTAAATCCTCATTTTTCAACCCTCAGCCCTCAACTATCTCATGAAGCCTTGGAGAGAAATCGCCGTCCCGCACCCCGACGTGCTGGAAGGCACCTTCCAGCAGTCGGAATTTGCCGCCGACATCACCGCCGTTCACACCGGCAAAGCCACGCTCGAATACCAGGACGCCGCAGCCTTCTACCAGCGCACCTTCATCACCGAAGGTATGCGCCTGCTTCTCATCCAGGTCGCCCAGAGGCTCAATGGCAAAGGCGGCGAGCCCGTCATCCAGCTCCAGACCGCTTTCGGCGGCGGCAAGACGCACACCATGCTGGCGGTCTATCATCTTGCCAGGCGCAAGTGCCCGCTGGGCGACCTCGCCGGCATCCCTGCCTTAATTGATCAGGCCGCCCTCATGGACGTGCCCGAGTCCCGCGTCGCCGTTCTCGATGGCAACGCCCGTGCCCCCGGCCAGCCGTGGAAGCATGGCAAACAGACCATCCGCACGCTCTGGGGCGAACTGGCCTGGCAACTCCACGGCGAGGATGCCTACGCGCTCGTCAAGGAAGCCGACGCCACCGGCACCTCTCCCGGCAAAGAAGTCCTCAAAGCGTTACTCGCGGCCTATGCCCCCTGCGTGGTGCTCATAGACGAGCTGGTGGCCTACATCCGCCAGTTTCAGGACGGCCAGCCCCTGAGCGGCGGCAGCTTCGACAGTAACCTGTCCTTCCTCCAGGCCCTCACGGAAGCGTGCAAACTCGTGCCCAATGCCATTCTTCTCGGTTCCCTGCCCGAGTCCGAGGTGGAAGCTGGCAGTCAGCGCGGCGTTGCCGCGCTCCGGGCCCTCGAAAAAACGTTCGGTCGCATTCAGGCCCTCTGGAAACCAGTTGCCACGGAGGAAGCCTTTGAAATCGTGCGCCGCCGCCTATTCGAACCGGTGCGCGACGCCAAAGCTCGCGAGACCGTCTGTCGCGCCTTCGCCGACGCCTACATTGCCGAAGGTGTAAAGATGCCATCCGAAACCCACGCAGGCCGCTACTTTGACCGGCTCGTCCAGGCCTACCCCATCCACCCCGAGGTTTTCGACCGCCTCTTCGAAGACTGGACCACGATCGATGGCTTCCAGCGCACCCGCGGCGTCCTCAAGCTCATGGCCAAAGTCATCTACCGCCTTTGGAAAGATGACAATAAAGACCTGATGATCATGCCCGGCAGCCTGCCCCTGTACGACGGCAGCACCCGAAACGAACTCACCTATTATCTGCCTGCCGGCTGGGACCCAGTCCTGGAAAAGGATATTGACGGCGACCGCGCTGAAACGACCGAGCTGGAAAACAAAGAAACTCGCTTCGGCGCCGTCAATGCGGCTAGGCGCGTCGCCCGCACCATCTTTTTCGGCAGCGCCCCGTCTTCCGTCGCCACCAAGCCCGGTATCCGCGGCCTCGACCGCGCCCGCGTCGTGCTCGGCTGCCTCCAACCCAACCAGACCTCTTCCATCTATTCCGACGCCCTCAACCGCCTGGCCGACCACCTGCACTACCTCAATAGCTCCGGCGACAAATCCCAGGACGCCACCCGCTTCTGGTTCGACACGCGCGCCAACCTGCGCCGCGAGATGGAGGACCGCAAGAAACGCTTCGAAGACAAAAACGAGGTCCGAGCCAAACTGGCCGAAGTCCTCAAGAAACTCGCCGGCGGGGCAACCTTCTTCGACGGTTTCCATATCTTCACCCCTCATGCGGACATCCCGGACGACACCGCTCTGCGGTTGGTTTTACTACCGCCGGACCAAACCTACGCCCGCGAAGAGACACGGCCGTCATTCGACGCCGTGCTGGACTACGTCCGCAACAACGGCCCCAAACCGCGCTATCGTGGCAATCGGCTCCTTTTCCTCTGCCCGGATCATGGCTCACTGGCCCGCCTCCGCGACTGTATCCGGACCGCCCTTGCCTGGGGCTCCATCGTCGAGGACGTCGCCCAGGGTCGCCTCAACATTGACCAATTGCAGAAGAAACAGGCCGAGAAGGAGCTTCAAATTGCCAGCGACGTTTTGCCCCGCGCAGCGCGCGAGTGCTATAAATGGCTGCTCTGCCCAGTCCAACAAGTGCCCATCGAAGCCAAACCCGCCGTCGAAGCTTTTCCGCTCAACACCGCCGGCTCAGCCCTCGGCGGCGAAATCGAGCGCGTCTGCATCGAAAACGAACTGGTCATCACCACTTGGTCGCCGATCCATCTCCGTACCAGCCTGAAGGACCTTTACTGGAAGGCCGACAAAACCGCCTTTGGCGCACTGGCATTTTGGGAAGACACCCAGCGCTACTTCTACCTCCCGCGCCTCAAGACCCGCGAAGTCCTCGCCCAGGCCATCAGCAAAGGCGCTGCCAGCAAAGATTTCTTCGGCACCGCCTACGCCCAAACCGGCGACACGTTCGAAGGTTTCAAACTTGGCGACTCCAATGTCCAGCTCGACGACACACTGCTTCTCATCGAGCCCGAAGTCGCAAAGCAGTACGAGGCGAAGATCAAATCAGCACCGCCGCCGGCACCCGCCGGGGGTGCAACACCTGGCACCGGCACGACGCCAACCGGCGGGCCGGGCACACCTCCTGGCACCGGGCGCACCACTCCAGGTTTGCCAGGGCTCACACCCGAAGCCCACTCATTCCATGGCACCGCCGAGGTTAACGCCGCCGCCGCCAAAGTCCGCCTCACCGAACTGGCCGACGAAATCATCAGCCTGCTGGTTTCCGACCCAAACGCCACAGTGAAGGTCACCGTCGAAATTGACGCCGAGTTTCCCAACGGTGCCTCCGACCAAATCAAACGCGCCGTCTCCGAAAACGCCAACAGCTTATTACTAACAAACAAGACCTGGGAATAGTCCTCAAACACGCAAATCACAAATAGTTCACTTTCCAAGCAATGAGTACATCTGCCACCCCAAAACCCGCCGGGTTCGATGCCGCCATAAAACGACGAGAAGACGACCACCTAAAGCGATGGTCCTTTGCACGTGAAATCTACGGGATCACCGTCACAGGCCCGCAGGAGTGGTCCGTTCGAGTCGGCATTTACGGTGAGTGGGGGACTGGAAAAACATCTGTCCTCGAATTTATAGCGCAAATGGCTACCGACGACGGGCATGTTCTGATTCATTTCAACCCTTGGGAACACTCCTCCAAACAGGCCCTATGGAACTCATTCGTCGATACAGTCTATGATGAACTTGAGCGCCGATTCGGAAAATTGGAAGACGCTGGTCTAAAACGTCGAAGAGTGTGGCTCGAAAAAGCTAAGGAAGTGACGAAGGCGGCCGCTGGTGTATACAACGAAAATCTAGCCAAGCTTGTTGGCAGCGGACTCGATCTACTGAAAGAAAACTTCGGTTTCGATGAACAGGAGTTGAAAGCTCTTAAAAGAGTCTTGAACGGCAAACGGATTGTGGTCCTGACCGATGATCTCGATCGCACCGCACCTGAGCTGGTGCCAGAAATCCTATTTGCGTTGAAGGAATTGATGGACATTGCCGGATTTTCGTTCGTCTGTGCGTTCGATCCGGCGGTCGTGGGCGAGGTCCTCGGAAAATTTCATCCTGGTTTTGGCAATGGCCTTAAATTCCTAGAGAAAATCATCGACTACCCCCGCTGGCTGCCACCCGCAGACACGAATGGGCTCGTGGATCTAGCCATCGCCGATTCAAAAAACTTCGCGCCCTATGTGCCTGAGCTGGCAATCCGGGATGTGGTTCCTCTCCTGCCGCCAAATCCCAGGGCGATACGACAGTTCATTCGCTTGCTCGCGCTCCTACGGCCACAGGTTGAACGACACTATGCAAACGAGCTCCGCTGGCAAGTCATCCTGACCGCAAACGCGATAAAAGTTCGCTATCCACAGCTTGCAGATGGCCTGCTCACCACTAGAGCGTTTTGGGACACACTCCAAGAGACATCATTCGGCGCCGCACGTAGCGGAGACGAGGGACTGAAGAAAAGAGAGTTCCTTGCTAGGCACACTGAGCAAGTCGCATTAGACCGCGGCGTTTCGCTTCAGGATGGACAAAGACTTCAAATTCTGTCCCTTCTTGAAAAACTCTGCTCTGCTCAGAATATCCTAGTCTGGCTGAATGCCGACAATCTCTCGTATCAGATGAACATTGCGGAAGCCCCCCACGCTGTAACGTGGAAGGAGTACGACGAGTTCCTCCTCGCTTGGGAAAAAGATCAAAAGCCTGAAACCCTTCAACTCTGGATTCAGCAGCACGAAAAGCGAGTCTCGCGCCTGCCGCTCGAAATATATCAGGAACTTTTCAGCGCAACGGTCACTCGTTATGCTCAACTTCTCCATGACGGTGACACAACGCTGACCAACACGAATCAGGCTGCGCTGATTGCGTCAGCTACATCGGTTTTTCGTCTTCTCGATGCACTCAGCTCGAGACTTCAGATGTCTAATTTACATCCCGGATCTCTGCAGGAAGATGGGCTGGAATTCGTCTTTCAAAAGTTCGCTTCCGTCGTAAGAGCAAGTGGCCCTGTCCATTCCCAATTCCGGACTCAGAATAACGATTACCTGCCCAGCATCCTCGATCGCTGGAACGGGGATATCATGCCCTTGGTTAAGGTGCTCAAACCATACCACCACTTTCCTCCGAACGGTTTCGAGCACGGCGCAGCTAGGAACGTCTATAATGGACTTAAGACCCTCGTCCTCTCCAAACTCGCTAAACAGATAGTGCAGCTTTTGCCCGTGCCCGAATTCGGCAGTCGCGTGTTCACTGAAGAAATTGGAACGGACGTAATCCGCCGAATGCTCATTGATCCCCAAAGCGCGCTCTGGATCGAATGTAAGGATGAGGTCTTAACGGTGTTGAAGGAAGCCCCAATCAAACCCGAGATCCAGGACAATATCTACGACTTGCTTCGCCTCTTCGACTACAACCTAAACGACCAGCCGGGAACAGAACACGAGCAAGAAGTTAAAACTCTCTTGGCGCAGCAAGACATACGAGAAGCACTATGGGCGGCCACGACCGCGACCCGGCTAACCCCTTTGGCGACAGCGAAGCTGTACCGGATCACGGAAACCTTGAAACGCCAAGGTCACTCCGTTCCATACCCCGCATGGTGGGATGAGAACATTCAGGCCGCCACCGCAGTTTACGGCCCGCTCGATCAAAAATCTCCGCCCACCCCACCGGACAACGAGTCGCCCCCGGAAGAACCGCAGCTCGGAAACTGAAGGGGTGCTCCGGCTAATGCATCGACTGCCTAAAATGCGACGCAATCACCCATCATAGAACAGTTTTCAGATCATGAGCAAAACGGCGAATTTCTCAGTCGACCCGCGGTTGGCGGCATTACTTGGTGAAAATTACACGTCTAGCGAGCGGGCGCTGCGGGAATTGGTAGATAACGCATGGGACGCTGAGGCCAAAGTCGTCCATATCAGCCTGCCAGACATTTTGGTCGAGGGCCCAATCGTCGTGACGGATGATGGCAGCGGCATGAAGGAACAGGAGTTGCGTCAGGAATACCTGAATATAGCAAGCCCACGTTTCAGCCGCAAAGGCGAGAAGACGCCGACTCTGCAGCGAACAGTCAAGGGGCGCCGGGGCATCGGAAAGTTCGCCGGGCTCAGTCTCGCAGAAAAAATGGAGGTGGACACAAGATCTCACGCCACACGAACACGCTTGGTTGTATCCAAAACTGCTTTGTTGAGCGCAGGGAAGGATATTGAGCTAGTTCCGCTTCCGATTGACATCAATCATTGCGATGTAACGGAACATGGCACAACCGTCACCCTTACAGTCTTAAATCAAAATCTTAATTACCCGAAAGCCGATAAACTTAAGGAAATCCTCGCCTACGACTACGGGCGAGAACCGGACTTCCAAGTTTTCATCAACGGCGAACGCGTGTTGCGTCACGACATCCAGGGCATCACGTTTACCAGAGAGTACAACCTTGCGAATGGCAAGAAGGCGATCGCCACTTATACTATTAGTGACAAACCTGTCCCCGGTCGAATGGCCGGCATCGTACTCCGCGCCGGAGAAAAGTCAGTCGGGAGACCTCATCATTGGGGTTTGGAACACGACGAGCAGCTAAGCGATCGATTACGTAGCAGAATCGTCGGCGAAGTAAAAGTCGAACCCAGCGCCATTGAGTTAACGGCTGCCGGTGGCGACGTGATTGAAAGCGACAAAGCCTTCGAACAACTTACCCAATCTCTCCAACAAGACATCAAAGCGGATCTCACCGAAACCCACACAAACGAGGTCAACCTCGCGAAGGGACGCTGGACCCAGTTGATGCGAAGGCGCTTGGAGTCGGTCCCGGAACACCGCCGCCTCATTGTTGAAGAACGTCTGGAAAAGTTAATCTCCCGCTCCTACCAAGAAGGGGAAAAAGAAGAGCGCATCACAGTTCTGGTTGGGCTTGTTATGGACGCGCTCGAAATGGACGAATACTGGACTGTCTGCCGTGAGATCGAAGATGCCGAGAAAATAGACGTTTTTCATTTCGCCCGAGCTCTCGATAAATTCGGACTGACCGATCTCGCGTTTATTGCTCAACAGACCAAACGCCGCACGGAATTTCTGGATCATCTCGATAAACTGGCCACTGATCCCAAAACGACTGAGAAGCAGATGCACATCGCATTGCAGAACAGCCTCTGGGTGTTTGGCAGTGAATACAGTCTCATGGCCAGCAATCGCCAGCTTCAAGGCATAATCGAAGATTACACCAAACAGGCGTATCCTGGCTCCGACGGCGCGGACCGGCCCGATCTCCTTCTGGTCGCGAATGTCGAAAACCGCCATTTGCTGATCGAATTCAAACGTCCCTCTATTGCAGTAGGCAGGGATGCCGAGGCCCAAGCAAAGAAGTATGCTGACACGTTGACTGGGCAACTTGGAATCGAGATGGAGATCTTTATTGTCGGGGGCGAAGTGGATACCAAACTGCAACGGGAATACACCGGCGAGCGCACCCATTTTCTTTCCTATCGTGCCATTAACGCCCGATCGCGGACACAATTGGAGTGGTTGCTAAATCAACTCAATCACAAGCCCTAAGCTCCCACCCATCCCCAGCGCCAAATAATTGCGGAATCCGCGGCGACAGTGGTTCGCTAAGCCTAACCGTCTACGCCAGATCAATCTGACTGCCCAATACGCTAACCTCACATTCTTAAAAAAGGATATTAATTGAAAAGACTAATCGCACATAGCACCTTACTAGTTGAAAATACCATCCTCACTCAAGGCATGCTCCGCGTACCGCGTTCCGAAATGGCCGCGGAATCGCGGAGCCCTTTTCCCTCCGCCAGCCCGTACACTCTGACCACCTTCGATCATCCTCCTGCGCTATATAACATCATGGTGCTCCGCTGCGACGCCGCCCGGATTCTAGAAAAATGGCAAACTCGCTGCCACAGCCTACTCCACAAGGAGGCACAAGATGCACCACTAATCGTCTCCTTCGCCGGCCCAATTCTAATGACGAATGCAGGCCCATTGTACGTTTTGACTGTGCTCGGCCTTCATGCGACACCTGAACAGGTCCTCCCACAGCCGGATGCCCCGAACCTAAATCTGATTAGCCACACGTTTGCAATTCAAATGCCACCCCCAAACAAGCGATTCGAGGTAACTTTGAACATTCAAAAACGTGATCTGCTCCATGCTTCTATCGCTACACCCGATTCCGTTCTAAGAGCAGTTGAGCTTATACCACAAAAAAAGAAAGATGGCAGTCTGGACAAGGATCCGTATGGAAAAGTCAATAAATGGTTTACTTCCTCAGTCGGGGATCTGCAGGCCCAATACACCCTAAACTTCTCAGACACGCGTACGGTTAAGACCATCACTGATTGGGCAGACGAGTCACGCGAATCCCTACGTGCTTCGTTAGCTGGGCCAATCATCAAAAACCTTGCAGGCTCCCTTTACGTCCTTACCGTAATTCGGTCCGCGTCCCAAAAGACGACTGTCAACCCCAGTGTTCCCAACAATGTGCTGTGCGCAGTTGTTTATTCTCAAGACATGCAATACGGATACGGCAAATCCAAACCAATGGAAACCAGCCGGCCCCCTCAAGAGTCCGCGCCAACCGCTAAGCTACCACCTGCGGCAACTCGAGTTCCTCCCAGCGACAAGGATCACGGGCCGAGTGATGACGAACACAAGATCAAAGCAAACCCTCCACACGGACCTAAAGACCACGACGTCCGGATGCGCTGATCACCTTGTTCGCATCGACACATTCGCATTGAGGTTATCAACCTGTATTCCTCCCAACGCCTCCCCCGTCCACCAATACCAAACGAAGTTATGTCAAACACATTGGGGCAAGCTCTCGTTCATGCGATTCGGATGAGCGATAACGAAAAGGTTGATGACCTGCTTTCTCGATAAGTTGATCCTCATTATGCCCAGGAACTTCCAATGCACACCGCGATACTTAACGGAAGGATCAATTTCGCCGAGAAGCTTTTGTCGGCTCGGGTTCTTCTTCAAGATTTACCATTTTGTCCACTCCATGAGTCCTTGTTGGACGCCCACGTCGAAATGGTGCGGTGGCTCATCGCTAAGGGTGTGAGGCCCGACGAGCACGACTACCTGGCCTTGCGGTTTGCAATTGATCACTTAGAGCGTGTTTGGAAAACAGCAGATTTCTACTTTAACGTTATTGTACATGGAAGCCGAGTACTATAGACGGGATGGATGCAAACGCATCCGACTCACTATCCAACGGACCTGACTGATGACGAATGGAACCGGATCAAATCTCTGGTGCCCGCTCCTAAATCTGGAAAAGGAAAGCGTGGTCGACCGATCGCGCTGGACCGGCGCAGTCTGCTCAACGCCATGTTTTACGTGGTCAGAGCGGGCTGTGCCTGGAGGCTTCTGCCCAGTGACTTTGGCCCGTGGCAGAGCGTCTATGGCTACTTCCGGGTCTGGAGCCAAGATTGGACGTGGGAGTTCATTCACGACGTCTTGCGGGACTGTGTGCGGCACAGTGGAGGTCGCAGGGTGGCGACGACGGCCGCCATCCTGGATAGCCAATCGGTCAAGACTCCCGATCAGGCCGGAGAACGCGGCTACGATGCGGGCAAGAAGATCTCGGGCCGCAAGCGCCATGTGGCCGTGGACTGTATGGGTTTGATTCTGGCCCTGATTATTACTCCTGCCGCCGTGCAAGACCGCGATGCAGCGCGCCCCTTGATTAAGGCGCTGGTGAGCCTGTACGGACGACTGCAAATCATCTGGGCCGACGGCGGTTATCTCGGCGCCCTGGTCAACTGGGTGAAGCAACTGCGTCCCTTCGGCAAATTGAGACTGGAGATTGTCCGCCGTTGCGACGACGTCAAAGGTTTCAAAGTACTGCCCAGGCGATGGGTGGTAGAACGCACTTTCGGCTGGCTGTTCAAGTCGCGGCGCTTGTGCCGAGACTATGAGGTTCGCTTGGACCACAGTGCGGCGATAATTCGGATTTGCATGATCCGGATCATGATCAGGCGCTTGGCAGCTGCTTGAGGGCATTTTCAAATCACGCTCTTAGAAAACCACCAGATTCTTGGCTCTCCAAAGGCATCGGTCGAAGTTCGGCGCGCCTGCATAAAACCACTCCTCGATCATTTCCTTGAACAACAGCTATCACTTGAAAAGGCAAAGAGCATTGCGGCGATTGTCTGTCCCCAGAATGATGCGGACTTTGACGCGGTGGTTGCGCAAATACTTGCGGATGCTTTGCCCATGCCACCAGGGAAGGAATGAGTTTTCTTCCAGAGCCTGAGAGAGGCCAAACTCTCGGTTTATGCTCAGGTTCAGGCGGCAGAAATTTCTAATTAGGAAGGCAGTCAGCGCAGGGGACGATTTCAAGATTCGGCGCGTCATCAAGCGCAGTGCCAAAGTCCAACGTCATTGTTGTCGTGAATTAGTCAAGGAGGTGGGCGCCGGCAATGTCGTTGCGGTCGGGGCGTTCATCCGCGCTGGGGTTGATATCGCTTATGACGGCCACCGAGCAATCCGTTGTGCCATAGTGCATGGGCGCTTGGGCATTGCGCAAATGCTCTTCCCCTCAGGGGTGAACCTCTCAAATCTCCCTTTCGATCCCCTTGTCCTGGCGGTGTCATTTGGATACGCGGAAATCCTCAAGTGGCTCCTCGCCAATGGCGCTATAATCACATTTGGGGATTTCACCGTATTGGACCTGGCAGTTGCTCTGGCTCTTAACGTTTCAACCTCCCCACCTTATGGTGTACCCGAAGAAGTCTGGACGGCGTGCGTGGACGTGCTCCTGGATCATTCCCTGGGATGGCCGCTATCGCCTAGCCAGGCGGAGCAAGTCGCGAAAAACGTGGCTGCGTTTGCGCCGTGCAAAGCCAAAGCAACGATTTGGCTGGCTAATTTCATTCCTCCATAACGCCAGCACAATCCATAGCCTGTCGGCGACGAGCCCGTCGTGGCCCCGTGAGTTTTCTTTCAGGACCAGAATAGCCCAGCAACCCCCGCCCACATTAACTACCGCGAACGTGAATGGAAGAATACTGCGGACTAGACACGCTGGGGATGCTTCAGATCACCGCCCACTCGGCACTTGACCCTTAAGCCTCCTTCCCCTGAGACTACCGAACAGCTCTGGCAAAACCCCAGCGTCTGCCAATTGCAAAGCCACACAAGCCAACGAGAATGACGGCGACCACCCCGCAGATACCAGCGGTAGTCCAGTGCTTTATGTGCGGCCGCTCAGACGTTGTGCCTACCTCCCAGGGCGCAGGAGTCGGTTCCCAGGGCGTATGAGCGACGGCGAAATCGAGCGCGTTGGAACATGATCTCAGCAACTCCCGATGCTCCCTGAGGAGGGCTTGATATTCCGGGGAGTTGCTCAGACTGGAATGCCTTTCGCCGTAGCTGACCCGGCTTGCAGACATGCTCAAATCCGAATCGATTACCGAACAAATCTTTGCGATTCGCGCATCTCCAAGCTGCCGGGCTTCGAATGTCGCTTCCCGCGCTGCAAAGGCCTTTCCTGCTCCGAACAAAGCCGTAGCCAGAAAAACGAGTGCAAGAAACGCCATGATGACGAGAATTGCCATCCCTCTTAGAACGCTATCAAACCGCCTAAAGAGCGCGTCCCCGATCACGAAATTCGCGTCCGAGAGCATGACGTCCTCAGATCTTTCGATGATCTCGATTTTATCGCACATGTCTGCGAACTCGGGATCCGTGAGCCGCCGCCCAAGGTAACGCCCAACCGCCGCTCGAACCCCGTTGAAGAAATTCGGCTTGTGATCTGACGCTGAGCTCATAACAGGCCCTATTCCTCCTCTGCTGGTGACGCGCTTTTTCTCGGGGGCGCAGGCTTGTACCGCGCTTCAGGAAGAGACTCCCCGAGCTTCATCGCCCTGGCCACATAAAGAATCTGGTCGCGATAGTCCTCGACGCGGACCCTCTTCGCCCCATGCGCAGATCGTTGCGCCTCTAGCAAACCCTTGAAGCCGGGGCGATGGGCATGCAGCAACACACGGCCCGGCAACAATGGGAAATCCAGTTCCGTGATGCCTCGACCGCGAACATCCTTTGAGACAACGGTGTTCTTGTCCTTCAAAGTCATCTCTTCCCACAGGACCAAGTGCTCGGCGGGAAAGTACTGATTCTTCAGAACACACAATTCGGCCCAGGGTCGAATGGCTCCTGCGACCTGGAAAAGTGGACGGATAGAGCCGAATGTCGGCGAGAGAAGGTAGCCCAATACCAGTCGCCAGCCTTCTTCCTTGGCAACGCGCCTAAGCATACCACCTTGCTCTACAAACAGAGGTGCATCGCCAGCGCCCATATTCACGATAACCACTCCCGCTTCGACTTCCGGGATCTTGTCCAGGAGCGGGTCCCACTCATCCAACAAGGGGATTTTGAAATGACGCTCCTTCGACAAAGGGCCACACCAGAGGGCTGCATCCGGGTTCGCCTTGTCGGCATCAATCAGCGCTACGTCAATCTTATGTTCCAGCAGGCAGTCAGTCATTGATCCCGCCATCAAGGACTTGCCGATTCCACCCTTGCTGCCGCCACAAAACACCACTGTTTTTGTCGTCGTCTTCTTCGTCGTGTCATTCTCTGGCATAATCTCTCTTCTATTGCGTTGAAGCGCTCCCGGATAGGGACGCATTCCGGTCTCAAACAACATTTTCAGCGTCGTACTTCAGGTTTTGCTCCTCCTCGTTGTCGCTTTGCCTCTCACGTGCGCTTCCCCCTTCACCCCTTGCCGCCCTAACGCCGCCAGCGCCTTCTCTCGATGGCTTCTTCCCACCCGCAGGATGACCTCGGCCGACAGTAGTGCTTGCCGCCCTGGTCTGAGTCGTGCCCCGCGCCTTTCTGATCCGTTGGAAATAGCGCTCCAGGGTCTCCGGCTTCCATTTCTCCACCTTTGGGCCGATCTCTGTCTTAATGCGCTGCCAATTCCAGCCAGTCGCCCGGGCGCCGGCAATCTGATCATACAACTTCTCGACGATGGCAAGAGACCCGTTCTTCCGCTCATCCGGGGGCGGGCCAGCTTTGGCGAGTTTCTTGAGCCGGTTCTGCGCTTCGTTAATCTCGGCGTCCGTCATGCTCGCGGCGTCGGCTTGAACGCGGGACGAATCCTCACGGCCGCTTGCCGGGCCCTTAGCGGATCGCGGCATGGCCCCTCCCAGCTGCACGCCGATGCTCCATACGGTAGACGGCACATGCCCAGCCTCCCTCCGCCTTTGCCTTTCCAAAGGGCGAAGGGGTAGGCTGGCGGACCAGATTCTGGATGAGTAATAGCCAACAGACCATGCGCTCGTCTCGCGGACTGCTTGGATATCGGCAGACGCGTCAGGCTCTTTAGCGAAAATCGCCGGAATATCGTCCACTCAATCCGTGGGCAAATCGGCCGTAACTTCTCGCCAAACACGTCGGACACATCTCGGATGAGCATCGCATGTCCGTCGCAATATAGTCGGACATGTGTCGGAAAAGTATCGTAGGTAGCTCAGTAGGAACATCGCTCAGCAGAGATATGCAAGTAGGGATAGTGTCTAGACAAAGACACTATCCGCTTCGGCTCAACGGTTCGGCACCCAGTGCCTAGACCTTATTCGCCTCGCTCCCCTACTTGCTCCTCCGAAGCCGGAGAGGCTTTTTCAGCCGCAAAATTGCGGCTGGGCAGCAACAGCGCTGCCCTTTCGTTGGCCTGGGAAGTCCCAGGCCAAGCTGCGTCGGCAGCCCGCCGGAGTCGGGCCTTGAGCCGGTCCTCGCAGAAACGATTGCCCGGACGCCGGACGCAGAAAATAGCCGAAAGCATCGCTTCGGCCAAGAGAATCAATACAATGGCCCAATGGGCCAGAAAATTGATGACTCGGGAACTGGCGGCCCAGCCGACAGCCCACGCAAGAAGCCGGCGAAAGTCGCCAGCGCCGTAATCGGCAAGAAAGCCGTCAGGACGCAAATTGATCTGCGCCTGACCAAGCCCGAGAAGGAAAAGTTGCGAGTCTATGCCGCCCGAGCGGGTCTTAGCCTCACGGGATATATCCTTGCCGCAACACGGCGGCCTTTCGGCACGCGGACACTTTCAACCCTTGGCGGGATT
>Ga0118677_10004691_pt1 | contig 24642 bp, 23 predicted proteins | sample AliMusrvi5mmetaG_FD_86154 | JGI IMG/M metagenome (GOLD analysis project Ga0118677, IMG submission 86154)
GTTCTTCCAGTGTGGCGACGTTCTTGGCTTTCATCATTCCTGTCATCAGCTTGGGGCTGAGTCCGCCGAAGTTTAGCCGGCTGAGCGGTAGGTTGTTGCGGCCGCCCATGAGGAAGTTGAAGAAGCGCGCGAGGATTCCCCGGCCGGTCCAGCGATGGCCGCGGCGCTTCTTGACGATGTTGAGACCCCAGAAAGTGAAGAATAGGGTTACCTCGCGGTTAGTTGCCGCCGCACCCGTGGCGAGCGTAAGCGCTGCCACGGCCCGGTCGAAATCACCGCTGAAACATACGATCGACAGCTTCTCTTTGGCTTCCATGGTTCCTTCCTCGGTATGTTGTTGAATCGGATACGTTGTCAAATCGACCAGTCCATGGTGAAATCGTGGGCCTGGCTGGTGCGCATGCGAAGTTTCGGCCTTTCCAGGCTTACGATTGTGTGAGGAGCGATCGAACTCGTGATCCAGACGTTGGATCCAATCACCGCGTCGTGGCCGATCCAACGGACGAGTTCGCCGACCGTTTCGCCGTCGAGCTGCAGGCCGTCGCCGCCGGGCGAGATCATCTCGGTGTTGGCGACAATGCCGCGGGTCACGGATTGCGACAGGCCGGCCGGGCTGCCCATCGCCAGCACCGGGTCGCCCACCTTCAGGCGGTCGCTGTCGCCAAAGGCGGCCACCGGCAACGCTGCGGACGGATCGCGCAGGCCCTTGCGGTCGATCTTCAGGACCGCCAGATCGGCCAAGGGGTCGGTGCCGACCAGTTGCGCTGACACTTCCTGGCGGTCGGCCAGGCGCACCACCAGCTTGGTCGCCCGACCGGCCACATGGTGGTTGGTGACGACGAAGCCTTGTTTTTTGATAATGAACCCGCTGCCACTGGCTTCATGTTTGACTTCCCGGCCTTGCGAATAATCCACCCAGACGACTTGGATGCGCACCAACGCCGGCTTAACACGCGCGATGGCCTGCTCCATCGCCGGCCGCATCGGATCAAGCGAATCATCGGCAAATCCAGTAATGGTTGCGGTGAGAAGCACGCTGAGGAAAACGCAGAAGAATTTCATGTGCCTATTTGAACTAGAAGATGGTGCGATGGGAAGTTTATTATTAATCGGTTACCTCATGGAATCTTGCCGGTAACTTTGGCGTCGGCGCCGTTCATTCCACAAAATGGAGACAATGCCGGCAAGAATGAATGAAAAAGTTACGAACTCGCCCCACCGCTCGATAAAAACTTTGGGCGCCAGTAACCAAGTTGCTGCCACAATTAACGAACCAATCAGACCGGTAATCCAGACTTGCCGGTGAATTTCCTGGAGGTCAGGTTTGATTTTCGCATCGTGAGCTAGTTGCCATTCGCACAAGACTGGTTTGGCGCGCGATAACTCTTCCGCCGGCAACCAAATCACCCATTGGAAATACCGGCTGCCTCTTCGAACGATTCGATCTTGCTGTTCCGTGACCGGATGCAGACCGGCGGCAACGAGATTACCGGCGAGGCGGTCGGTCTCAGCTGCATCAGAGCCGCGGTAAATGATTTCCATTTACCAGCGACGCTAGCCTTTGGCTGAACCTATCGCTACCGGTGTCGGATTAACGGCAACCGGCTGCGCAGCCAGTTTGAGTTTATTCTTCGCGGCTTTACCGTCTTTCGTGCCGGGCCAGCGTTTGGAGACGTGTTCGAGGAGTTGCCGTCCGAACTTCTGTTCTTCACCGGTGCCTTCGCTGAAATGGAAGCCGACATAAAACAAATCGGCGGCATCGAGGAATTTTTCTTTCTTCAGCCGGTCAAGCAGCTTGAACGGCTTATCCGGCAGGAGCGGTTGGAAGCCACGCAAGGCGTGGTCGTCAGTACGCAAGTTCGGCGCGATGTCTTTTGCGGATTGCTTGAGATTACAGACGCTTAACTCAAACCGGATTTCTGTGTCAAAACTCTCGGCATGGATGAGTTGCTTGAGGCAATCCACAGCTTTGGTCCACTTCTTGGCTTTCTTAAACTTCAGGCCGGTCGCGGTGAGCACGCTGTCGACGATGGCCGGGTCAACGTTGCGCAGGAAATAGAACAACGCTTCATATCGGCTGTTGCCAGCTTCAAGGTCGCGCGCCGCAAGCGCTGAGAATTTTTTAACGACAGTCTTGTCTAGCGTTGTGCTGTGGGGTTTGAGGATTTTAGCCAATCGCCAGGCGGTTTCTGAATTGCGTTCCCGGGCGATGGCATCGAGCAGAAGTTTGGTTGCTTTTTTGTGGCGCGCAAGGGCACCGGCAGCGATCTCGCTGACTTGTGTGTCGGGATGCGCGAGCAAGGCCATCATCAACTTATTGCCGGCCGGGTTGTCGTTGGCGGCTAGCTTGCGCGCGGCAAACGCGCGGACCGTAGGATGCTTGCTTTTGAGTAATTTCTGCCACTGATTGTCCAGTGCAGTAACTGGCGGCTGTTTCTCAATGATGTCGAGCGCGAGCTGAACGATTTGCTGATCGGCTTCGCTGAGATATTTGAACACCTGTTTGACGACTGTCGTGGATGCGTTGCCGGCAAGTTGCAGACCATTGAGTCCGATGAGCGCGTTGCGGCGGATGTAGCCGAGATTTTTAGGTGTGGTAAATTTCAGCAAGACGTTGTGCGCGTCCGTGGCGCCGATGTTACCGGTCAGTAATAGGCAGGATGTCAGGACCCGGTCGTTTTTCTTGACGCGGGAACTGGTCATGAATTTTACGACCTGTTTATGTAGTGCGAGGCGGTCTTTGGGCGCGGTGTCAGCAATATGCCGACGCACGGCCTGACAAGCTTCCTTCACGAGTTCAAAATCTGGATCGAACAATACGTCCAAAATCAATTGCATCGCTTCCCGGCTGTGCATTCGGGCGAGGATGTCAATCAGTAGGCGTTTTTGTTGCGGATTGGCCTTTTCGAATTGGCGGCGCAATTCACCGATCATTTCGCCACCGGCCCGCGCGATGATGCTGGCGGCCCGGAGCTTTGTCTCAATGTCAGTGGCGTCGAGCAATGGCAACACAAACGGCACGACTGCCCGAGAGCCGATGGTCTCAAGTGCTTCGAGCACATACCGGGTAAGAAGTTGGTTGGAATCCTTGAGTGCTTCGCCAAGAGCCGTGACAACGGCGGTCTCTTTTGGGGCGAGTTCACCGAGCACCATGGCTGCGGCGCAACGGCGCATCCCGTCCGGGCTTTGCAACATCCCACAAATACGTTTAATTGTGCTATCCATAACGGCAACAACCTTACCAAATCTGCGTCAGACTTGCAATAAATCAGACTTTCCGATAATCTAGCCGCAATTACGTGAAAAATAATATCACAACAATCACGCCGGTATCGCAAGCGCAACTTGTTGATTTAACGGGACAAGCAACTCTGGAACAACTGCGCCAAATTTACTCACAACCGCTGTTTGACCTCATCCAACAAGCTCGACAAATTTATCTCAAACATTGGAAAAGCAACGAAATTCAGCTTTGCACCTTAGTGAGTCTTAAGACCGGCGGATGCAGCGAAGATTGTTCATACTGCGCCCAAAGCACCAGATACAATACCAACGTCGAACCAGAAAAATTACTTAGTTGCGACGAAGTCCTTACTGTCGCGCGCCGCGCCAAGTCCAGCGGTTCGACGCGCCTCTGCATGGGCTCTGCATGGAAAGGTGTCCGCGAAGATACCCAGCAATTTGAATCTGTTCTCGAAATCGTCCGGGCGGTAAGCCAACTCGGCTTGGAAGTTTGCGTTACGCTCGGCGAGTTGACGCCAGCCGCGGCCCGGCAGCTAAAAGCTGCCGGCGTCACAACTTACAATCACAACCTCGATACCAGTCCGGAGTTTTACAAGAACATCGTCACCACGCACACGTTTCAAGATCGGCTCGACACGATCCGGTATGCACAGGATGCCGGGTTGTCGGTCTGTTGCGGCGGCATTCTCGGGATGGGCGAAAGCATTGACGACCGGCTCAAATTGCTGGTTGTGCTTGCTGCACTCGACCGGCCACCGGAAAGTGTGCCAATCAATTGCCTCGTTCCGATTCCAGGCACGCCGCTGGAGCAACAACCGCCGGTCGATGTTTTTGATCTGGTGCGCCTCATCGCCACCGCGAGGATTACATTCCCGCGAGCGAAAGTCCGGTTGTCAGCCGGGCGCGCACAGCTTTCACGGGAAGCACAGGCGCTCTGTTTTCTGGCCGGCGCAAATTCCATTTTCTACGGCAACCGGTTGCTCACCACCGGCAACCCTGACACTGCCGCCGACTTGAAATTACTGGCCGATCTCGGCTGCACACCGCAACGCCCGTTCAGTACCACGTCAAACTCCTTGTAATAATATTGGTGGCTGATTACAATGACTGACAATTCCGATGAACCTTGAAGAACTCAGACTCCAACGGTTGATTCAGGGCGTGTTTGTGCGGAATTATATTGATACCCAACGAATTGATGTCCAAGTCATTGGCCATTCCGTGTACATTGATGGTGAATTCCGGGTTTTTGAGTACCATGCCTCACAGAAAAAAGACGACGCTGTCGAACGGGACCTCGGCGTCAAACGTTCAATCATGCATATCGAACAACAAATTCGCAGCATGGGCGAGGTGGTCCACCTCGAAATGAAATTCCGCAACTGGGAACGCCGTGGTACCCAGTGGGTCGCCACGCACGGCGGCTAAAACTTTTCCTCGGCAAACCATTCCGCCGGCAACTTCGCTGCATAGTCACCGTCATAGATCTCCAACCGTGATTTCTCCTCTGCCGGCAAGGCTTGGTGCGGCGGAATGTACGACATCTCAATTCCGCGCGGAATCCACAGATCGCCGAGTCGCTTAAAACTTGTAATTGCCAACCGGCGCACCAGAGCTTCATCAGGATTAAACGCTTCCGCGCGCAGCAGCGCGAAGTATTTTTGTTCGACCCACAACTTCACCCGGCCATACGGCTGATTAGTTGCCGTCATTTCGAGTATAAAGCAATCCTGTCCACGTGCACGATCGCTGCCAATCAATTTGGCATCCGGCCAGTGCAAAAATGGCATCCCGAGATCGTAAAGCGTGAACTCCGAGCCAAGCCATTTTTCCATTAACCGTGCACCGGTCAATTCGCCGGCTCCACGTAAAAACCAATGCGGCGCGCCAGTTACCGGCTGGACGATGAGCAATTCGGTTGTCCCGGCACGAAAAATTGTGCGGGTTTCATCTGCCGTGTTGCGGACGAGCATGATGAGATTTGTGCTCTGATTGCGCGTCACATCAAGCCGGGCTTGCAACGAAAAATCCTGCTGGGCGCGATGTGCTAGCATATGCTGGATCACAACCGCCGCGTCTTCTGCGCGTGTCACCGGCAAGAGCGTCAGGAAAAGGAAGAGATATTGGCGCAACATTGTATCAGATGACCGGCCGGTCGCACCGGCAGGATTTTACCCGGTTACCGGGACCGAGGATGACGATCTTGGCGTTATGTGCCGGCAACTCGTTTTCCGGTACGACGGCGTAGGTGAGGATGATGACCTTGTCGCCAACCGCCGCCGACCGGGCGGCGGCGCCATTAAGGGAAATTTCGCCTTTTTTCTTCGCGCGAATGGCGTAGGTCTCCAAGCGCGCGCCGGTGGCGACGTTGAGTACGGAGACTTTTTCGAGCGGGACGATACCGGCGGCCGCGAGCAAATCCGGACCGAGTCCGCAACTGCCTTCGTAATGCAGATCGCACTGGGTGATGGCGCCGCCGTGGAGTTTAGCGGACAAAACCTGTCGAAATTTCATGGCGACCGGATGCTAGCCGGTCAGCGGACCGGAAGCAACTGCGAATCCCGACCGGTCCCGGACTGGTGCGCAGCTGCGCCCTCCCGCCCCGGGCTTTAAAAAATAGTTCTTGCATAAGTCTACCAGTTTGGTAGAGTTCTGCCAGTTGACACAGAAACCCCTGGTGGCAACACCAGAATTACGGAGGAAACATGAAGCGACAGCAAGTTCGGAACGGCGCGTTGGCGGCGCTGATCGCAGTGGCGGTCAGCGGGCCGGGCGTTTTTGCACAGCAGAATATAACGTATGGCGCAGACACCCCGGTGGCCATTTCGGGTTCGTCCGCGTGGCAAAAACCGGTCTGGTTGACGGATTTGTCCCTCGGCGTCAAGGAAAGCTATGACGACAACGTGTTGCTGGTGTCGGGCGATAACCTGAGCCCCCAAGCGTCATGGGTCACCACGGTGTCGCCCAAGATTGGCTTCAATTTCGCGCCGCTGTTGGGAAATCAAAACACCTTGCAGACGCTGTCGATGAGTTACGCGCCGAATGTCAATATTTACCATGAAGACCCCTCGCAGAACTACACTGCACACAAGATTGGCGACACGATCAAGGGCCAGGCTGGCAATGTTTCCTACCTGTTGGACAACGCCTTTCTCTACAACGACGGCAACCATCAGGCCCCGACTTATGGCCAGCCGAACGGTTCCGACTCGCTCGATCAATACCGCAATAACTACGCCCAGGCCGTAGCCCGCGAGCGGCTGGCGCAGATTCAGGAACGCACTACCGTCCTGTTGCAATATGACTGGGATAATTTTTTTGCCCGACCGACGGCTTCATTGCTGGATTACAACCTGATGACCGACTGGCACAAATCCGCTGGGACTTGGCTTGGGTATCAAGACTATGTGGATCGTTACGACGTGAACGGCGGCGTGGATTTGGGATACAAGCTGACGCCGAATCTGGCCGCGACGCTGGGTTACCGCTATGGCTCGCAATACCAGCAACAGTTTCCGACGGCGATCACCACTGACAATCATTATTCATCCAGCGACTATCAGCGAGTGCTGCTGGGACTGGAGGGCAAGCCGTGGAACTGGCTCGATGTCAAGCTGGCGGGCGGTCCGGATTTTCGCAATTACAATCCCATGACTCCGATCAACGATCATAATCCAGTCAAGTATTACGGCGAGGCCGTCCTCACAGCGACCCTCACGCCCAGCCAGTCGGTGACTTTCAATTACAAGCAGTGGCAGTGGGTCTCCAGCACCGGCAAAGTGCCCTATTTGGACAGCACCTACGCTCTGACCTATCACTGGAACGCGACCAAGCAGTTGGGATTCGACCTGGGCGGCAAGGTTCTGGAGTCTGACTACACCGAGGGCAATGACAATTCGGGAACGGCTCCCAGCCGGCGGGATGACATGGAATATGAGGTTTCGGTCGGCGTGACCTATGCGTTCAACCCTCATCTCAGTGCCACGCTAGCTTACACCTACGACCTTGGCGACAACGCCTTGAACAACCTGCCCGCCAATTTGGGGCCGGGCTACCGCGACTTTAAACATCAGCTGGTTTCACTCGGCCTGCAAATCAAGTTCTAATAAGGCGTCTTGAACGCCAGATTAAAATTCATTCAGAAAGATTGTCACAAATCCCGCAGGGTGACCCGCGAGCCGGCGATTTGCCCGTCCGGTTTGTTGCGTCCAGCAAGCTGGCCAGATGGCCAACGTCACTTTTTCACTATGTGCCAGCCCAGACGGATACGAAACAACAACAAGCGGCAATCACCAATGAAGCCATGGTCGCTGGCCCCAAACCGGCGGCAAATACGCCACGGAAGAGACCATCTTCACGCGCGCCCAGGTCGCGTTCTAAGCCGATACCTTACCGGTCAGACGGGATTCGTGGTCAATCAAATCAGACCGCCGGGGCCGCTCGCCGACCAGGAGCGGCACCGGTTGGGCGCATCTTTGCACCACCACTGCTTCGGTTCCTGGCGGAACAAGTCGCGTGGGTGCTCAATTGCCAACCGCATGACGTGCCGGTGCTGGTCGCGACCCGGCTGTTGAAGCCGCTGGGGCATCCGGCGCCGAAAGGTGTGAAGTATTTTGCGACGGCGGAACTGCTGGAGCTGATGGCGGACCGGACCTGGTTGGCCAAGGTGACCAACGCGGTCAACCAACACTGGCAAAAAAAAGAATCACCGCCAGTACGCGGGCACGCCACCGCTCGGGCCGGCCATGGCAGCGGGTCGTTCGCATTGCTTCACAGGGGGAACCTCTGCTGCCAAGGGGGGCTGGCGAAGCCCATTGCAGGATGTGGCCACTATATCGGTTTACCCGCCGCGACCGGCCCGGCAGAATCGCGGCGGGGACGACGCTCCTACCAACCACAGGGTATGTGCAATTTGTGCGGACTGTGAAATATCCGGACTAGGGCTTGATTGTCTCTGCAACAACAAGAATGCCCAAAACTTTGAACTGCACCCATCTTTCCCGGACAAGTTGACGAAGATCACGACTTTTGTTATCGTCATTACCGATGAAGATTTCCAAGAAGACCGACTACGCTTTGCGGGCTTTATTCACGTTGGTCGAACATTACCAGAGCGCGCCGATTCCAATTCGGGAACTGGCGCGGCGCAACGACGCGCCGAAGCGGTTCCTCGAACACATTATGCTCGATCTTAAGTCGCAAGGTTGGGTCAGAAGTGTGGCCGGCATTCACGGCGGGTATGTGTTGGCCAAGGACCCGGCGAAGATCACGATGGGCGAAATTGTGCGGTATTTTGATGGAATTCTCGCGCCAATTGAATGTGTCTCAGTCACCGGATATCGGCGCTGTTCGCAGGAATCGGTTTGCCGGTTCCGCCGCGTGTTCCTCGACGCCCGAAACTACGTCACGGGCGTGATGGATCGCGCAACACTGGCGGAGGTCCACACGCGCGAACCGGTGCGGCGCAAGGAAGTGTTTTCGCCCGAATTTGTCGCAGGCGACGGCATCTAAAATAATTTTAAAAAAGTAGTTGACAGAAAATCAATCTCGTATAATATACGACCACATTAGTCGTTATATATGATTAAAGATCAAATAGCAACAATCGACGCAAAGACGGGCGCTGGACATCGGCGACACCGCGTTTTTTGTGTCAGAAATCACGACCACTTCATCGTATCTTATTTTAACTATTTTGTGACCCACGCGGCCACGGGGAACAATTAACTGAAAGATCACAATCGCGGAGAACCATGACCACAACCCTGCTCGACAAACCGCCGACAACCGTACGCCGATCAATTGCCGCGCTGCTGGCGCCGCTGGTAGAACTGGCGGGCCGCTCGGAGTTTGTGCGGGCGTGCCGGTACGGTTCGTTTCAACTCGACGGGGATCGGTACTTCCTGCCTTGCTTCATCTTCACTGGGCCGGGAAGTGGGGGTACCGATCCCATCCGTCTCGCCATCTTTGCCACGATTCACGGCGACGAACCGGAGGGCGCGCTGGCGTTGACGGAATTTTACCGCGAACTGATCCGCCAGCCGGCATTCGCGTCTGGATATCAAATATACGCCTATCCGCTTTGCAACCCGACCGGCTACGAGGACAACACTCGCCATTCACGTGGCGGGAAAGACCTGAACCGCGAATTTTGGGAATCATCGGCCGAGCCGGAAGTACTCCACCTTGAGGACGAGCTTTGGCGGCAGCATTTTGATGGTTTGATTGCGCTGCACAGCGATGACACGACAGATGGTCTTTACGGGTTCGTTCAAGGTCCTGACCTTAGCCAGGAACTACTGTTGCCGGCATTGTGGGCGGCGGAACAAATTTTACCCCGCAATGAACAACGAATCATTGACGGTTTTCCTGCCAATCGCGGGTTAATTCAACAAGGCTATGACGGCGTGCTGTCAGCACCACCGGAGGCGCGTTATTTTCCATTCGATCTGACATTGGAAACACCGCAGACCGCTCCAGTCCATCTCCAAATCCAAGCGTACGTCGCGGCGCTGAAGTGCATTCTCGCTGAGTACCGCGCCATTCAAGCAACCGGCCAGAACATTTAGGAACAAAATCAACATGAACGAAAAACGCACCATCGAAGATGAATCCGCTTGGTTGGCCATTGTCAAACGTCAGGTCAAGTCGATCCATTTTGGCGTCGTTCAGATTGTTGTCCACAATGACCGCGTTGTTCAGATTGACCGGACCGAAAAAATCCGCCTTAGCGACAGGACAGCTAGCGCCAGCATTGATCCATCCAATTAACTGCCAACCACACCTATGGAGGCTAATAAAACAGAAATCGCAAACGATAACTACCAGACAACTGGATGTCAGTCGTGGGAGGAAACACATCATGATTCGAAACCATAAACTGCTAATTGCCGCATTACTTGCCAGCCGGCTACTATTGCCGGTGGTGTATGCAGACGACGCCACGCCGCAGCCGGCAGCCCAGCCGGCAACCCAGACGGAAAAAGGGCCGCCATTGCCGCTGCACACCATTGACGGTGTGGGCGGGGTGGTCATCACACCAATCGCCTATCTGGTGAATCCCGGACCTGAGAAGCAGGTGTTCGGGCTACCAGCCATCTCCGGTACCTTTGTCAGCGCCGGCCAGAAAAACGTCGAGAGTTTCGTCATTACTGAGACGTTATGGCGGCGCCTCGAACTCGGCTATTCCGCCAGCCGGTTTGGTTTGGGCACTCTGCCGACTGAGCCTGCAATCAGTGCGGCTGGGATCCGCAGCGACGTTTGGCTACACACACTCAATGCGCGCGTGTTGGCGTTACCGGAGAATAGCTTCAACCTCCCGACACCAGCGCTTACAGTTGGTGTCCAAGGAAAGTTCAACGATGGCATTCGTTCAATCAATAATAGCCTTGGTGGCGCGCTGACTACCATCGGATATCGGCATGACATCGGTGAGGATTTTGTCGCAACGGCGACAAAGTCATTCGCCAAAGGTTTTGGTCGGCCGTTGATTCTCAGCGTGGGCTTACGCGTCAGTGCAGCCGATCAACTTGGCTACGTCGGCTTCGGCGACGCCTACCGGCCCAGTATCGAAGGGAACGCCGTATATCTTGTGCATCCTCATGTTGGACTGGCGTTCGAATACCGGCAGAAACGCAATGCTTACGGCAACATCGGGACGTTGGTTCGTAAAGAAGACGACTGGTATACCGCCGGCGTCGCCTACGTATTCAATAACCACAGCAGTGTCACTGCCGGCTACGGTCATTTCGGAGGTGTGCTGAATACTGTCGAAAACTATGGCTGGGCGTTATCCGGCAAGTACGAGTTCTAACAACCAAAATAAACCCGGTACGGGCGGCGCAATCCGCCGCCCGTACCAACCAAGGAAACATCATCATGAGTACCACAAAGTTCTACCAGGACAACGCGCAGTCCATCGGCAATACGCCCTTGGTCAAGTTTAACCGGATTACCGGCGGCGCGAACGCCACTGTACTGGCGAAGATTGAAGGTCGCAATCCGTCCTATTCCGTTAAATGCCGCATTGGTGCCAATATGATCTGGGATGCCGAGAAACGCGGCGTTCTCAAGTCCGGCCACACCATCGTCGAGCCGACCAGTGGCAACACCGGCATCGCGCTTGCCTTTGTCGGCGCCGCACGCGGCTACAAAGTCGTCCTCACGATGCCGGAGACAATGAGCATTGAACGGCGCAAGGTCCTCCAAGCCTTTGGCGCTGAACTGGTCCTCACCGAAGGCCCCAAAGGCATGGCCGGCGCGATTGCCAAGGCGCAGGAAATTCATGATGCTGATCCGCAAAAATATTTCCTGCCGCAACAATTCAAAAACCCGGCGAATCCGGCAATTCACGAGAAGACCACCGGCCCCGAAATCTGGGAGCAGACCGGCGGCGCGATTGATGTATTGGTGTCCGGTGTCGGCACCGGCGGCACGATTACCGGCATCTCGCGGTTCATCAAAAACACCAAGGGCAAAAAAATCATTTCGGTTGCGGTCGAACCGCAGGAAAGCCCGGTGATCTCACAAAAACTGGCCGGTCAGCCTCTGAAACCGGCGCCGCACAAAATTCAAGGCATCGGCGCCGGGTTTATTCCCGACACGCTCGACCTCTCCATCGTGGACCGCGTCGAACAGGTCAGCAGCGCCGAGGCTGTTGAGTTCGCACGCCGGCTGGCTCGCGAAGAAGGATTACTCAGCGGCATCTCGTCCGGGGCCGCTGCGGCTGCCGCCGTGCGGCTCGCAAAGTTGCCGGAGTTTGCCGGCAAAACCATCGTCGCCGTCCTGCCGGATGCCGGCGAACGGTACCTGTCCACCGTCCTGTTCGAAAACTGGAACTAGGAATCAACCACCATGTCGAACAACACCCAGTCACCGCAACCTCCGGAAACTCCTGAGCGTGCCAACTCAAATGGATTCTGGGAACTGATTCGAAAAGTCTTTAACAGAACCAAAACCGAAACCAAAGGAGATACGAAAGTGTCAGACACCCCAACCTACAAACTCGCTACCCAAGCCTTACACGCCGGGCAAGTGCCCGACCCGACAACCACCGCGCGCGCCGTCCCGATTTACGCGACGACGAGCTACGTGTTCAAAGACACTGACCACGCTGCGAATCTGTTCGGCCTGCGCGAATTTGGCAACATCTACACCCGTTTGATGAACCCCACGACCGACGTCCTTGAAAAACGTCTCGCCGCGCTCGACGGCGGCGCGGCAGCGTTGGCATTCGCCAGCGGTCAGGCCGCAATCACCGCGTCGTTGCTGACGATTGTGCATGCCGGTCAGAACTTCATCTCGGCGACGAGTCTTTATGGTGGCACCTGGACATTATTCACACAGACGTTCTCAAAACTTGGGATTGAGGTCCGGTTCTTCGACCCGAAGAATCCTGAGAGCCTGAGCAAGCTTGTGGATAAGAACACCCGCGCTGTTTATATTGAGACACCCGGCAATCCGAAAAATGACGTACCGGATCATAAGAAGATCACCGAGATTGCTCACAGCCACGGATTGCCGGCCATTGTGGACAACACTGTCCTGACACCGGCGCTATTCCGTCCCATCGAACACGGCTATGACATTGTTGTCTACTCGACGACAAAGTTCATCGGCGGTCACGGCGTCCATCTTGGTGGCGCGATTGTGGATAGCGGTAAATTCCTGTGGGCCAAGGAACCAGCGAAATGGCCAGAGTTCACTGCGCCATCACCGTCATACCACGGCATCGTGTTTGAGGAGGCGTTGCGGCCCATCGGAAACATTGCTTACATCATTCACATTCGCACCCACTGGCTACGTGACACCGGTGCAGCGCAAAGTCCATTTGGCGCGTTCCTGACGTTGCTCGGTCTAGAGACATTGCATCTGCGGCTGGAACGACATTCCCAGAACGCGCTCGCAGTCGCACAGTTTCTCGAAAAACATCCGGCGGTGTTGTGGGTTAATTATCCCGGCCTGCCAAGCCATCCCGACTATGCCAACGCGAAAAAGTATTTCCCAGATGGCCAAGGCGGGATTGTCGGCTTCGGCATCAAAGGGGGCGCTAAAGCCGGCGCGAAACTGATCAACAGCGTCAAGTTGCTCAGTCACCTCGCCAATATCGGCGACGCCAAGTCATTGATCATTCATCCGGCGACAACGACGCATTCGCAGCTCACGCCAGTAGAACAGGTTCGGACCGGCGTAACGCCCGAGTATGTCCGGTTGTCAGTTGGCATCGAGGATGTGCGCGATATTATTGCCGACCTCGATCAAGCGTTGCAAGCGTCACAAAGCTAAACTGGAGCCCGCGCCCACGAACTTCACGTGGGCGCGGGCGCAACTCCCGGTCATGAAGATGCTGTTTTGCTCAAGCGTGACAACACAGCCAGCATGCCCATTATGCTCCGCGGCAAATGGAACGGATCTTTCACCGGCAAGGCGATAATTTTGGTCAGCACCTGCCCGGTACAGTCGAGACGTTGGTGCCATTCGCCATGCTCGTGGTCCGGGTAGTGAGCGAAGGCCCACTGGTGCATTTTCCAATACCAGTCCAAACACCATTGCTCCCCGGTTAACTCGTATGCCAGCAATAAAGCGTAGAGCGTCTCGCCGGCAATCCACCACGGTTTAGTGTCGGGGTTTGGCCACCAGCAGGGACCATCCGGATCCTTGGCGTCGCGACAATGGGGAATGCCACCGTGCGCTTGGTCCCACCCGAATTCGACCATCCAATGTAAAACTTCCACCGCGCGTTTGATCAAGGTCGGATCATTGCGCCGGCGCGCCTGGTGCATCACGAACCACATGCACTCAATCGAATGGCCGGGATTGGCGCAACGGCCGGCCGGTGTGTCGAGCTCCTCATTATTCGGTCCCAGGTGTTCCAGCACGAGCCGGCGCTGTGGCCGCACGTGATGGTTCATGATGCGATCCAAGCACCAGTCGATGTGCGCCAGCACATCCTTCTCGGGCGCAATCTCCGCTAGTTCTTGGCCGGTTTCCAAGCCCATCATCGCGACACCATGCACGTACTTGATTCCCTTCGGTCGTTGGTAGGGAGCGAATCCGTCAAAGTCGGGTGCCTGGACGCGCTGCACGACGGTACGGAAGGCCCGCAACGCTTCCAGCCGGTAACGCTCCTCTTTCGTTGCGCGATACAATTCGCCCAAGCCATACGTTGCAAAATAGTCGGTGTACACGCTGATCGATCCTTGTACGTGCTTTCCTTCCCGTTTTGTCTGAAATACAAACCAACCTTTTTCATCGCGCCCGTGCTGGAGTATAAACTCAGCAGTGGCGCACGCAATATTAAGAAATTCTGGCCGTTGCTCGATGCGATTGTAGAGCGCGGCAAACGTCCAGATCGCCCGGCACTGTGACCACATGTATTTGTCAGTGCTGATCTTTGTGCCATCGTCGTTGATGCAAGTAAAGAGTCCGCCACACTCGTGGTCAATTGCATGGCGGAGCCAGTATGGGACGATGTTGTTTAGCAACAGGTCCTGATACAGGTCGTGCAATTCGGGGAAAGTGAGCTGATTCATTATCAATTAACCATAACAGTTTTACCCGGTTCAAGTAAACCAAGCGAATTTGGCATTATTGCTAAGCCGCTTGACGTTTGTCACTCGATGTCACAAAGTTCAGCGCTATGACTCCGCAACAACAACGCGCAGGTCTTGAGTGTTCTCAAAAAATCGCAGATTGGCTTTGTCTGGTGCAGCAGCCCTTGTTTGACGGTTTTCCGCCGGCTGGATATTTTCCATTTCAGGTTCTACCCGATGGCCAAGAGTGTCCCGCCAACAATTGGAACTACGCCTTTGCCAGCATGGGGCTGCTGGGGGCATTCAAGACTTTCAAAGATCCACGCTACGAGACGGCAGCACTTGCCATGGGCCGCTATATGAAATCGCTCCAGATTCTGGATCCGTTTCACGGCGAACATCACGGTGCCATCCGCGAGGTAACACCATACACAACTTGGTGCTATACCCGGGACTCGCTCTCAACGGCATGGGGATTTATTGAATTGTATCGCTATACCCACGATTCGGAATACTTGGAGCGAGCGCGCCTTTGGGGCGAGTGGTTCCTGAGAAAAGGGTGTGATGAAGATGGTTGGCCGTGGTGGGGGCACGAATTAGAAGCGCCTGCGGACAAAACGCTGCCGGGACCGCAGATGTGTCCGCAGATCCATGGCAGTTTTCAAGGTGGGTCACTGAACTTCCTTTATCAATTAGCCAAGGAAACTGGTGATCAGAAATGGATTGGCTCACCTTTCCGTCGTATTGCGGACCGGTTTGTGGAACATATCCAGCAACCGTCCGGTTTTTATGCTTCGATTGAACGGGCGACCAGAAAACCGCCGGCAGACGATCCGCAGGGTGGGTTGCACCGTGCCAACGACGACCTCGGTTCGCTCGGCCTGCTCTGTGCCTACAAAGTGACCCGCAATCCCGCCTACTTGGCATCCATTGAAAAATATCTAACTGCGGTGTTTGCCGGACAATTGGCGGATGGCCGATTTGAGGAATCTGTCGCCTGCATTCCGGTGGTCTTGAATATCTTGCATGAAGGAAGTGGCATTATTCGTCAGCCCATCGTCAATCCCGCGGTCATCGATCAGGCGCTCGCGGCGCTACTGGACGCTCAGTCAGATGGTCGATTTAATCCGCGAATGTGCGGGGGAATTCTTGAGTATGGAGCTACCCACAAGACAAAGCCCCAATCCGGCGGGAAGAGTGGGGTGGTGGTCCGGTCATCGTGTTACGCGTTAATCGTATTGCAAAAGCTGGCAACTGGAGCTGGCGACTACTTGACGGCTTGAGCCGGATTCCGAATCGATCATGTCGCGTCGCGTTTTCTAATCAGAAATCTAGCGCCGGCGCGTTGACCGTTGTATAATCTCCGCTGACGATATGAAGAACAGAAAACGCAAAGGCTTCGGCACACGTGCAGTTCACAACGGGCGTGGCTATGTTGGCAATACCGGCGCGGTCATGCCGCCAATTTACATGACTTCGACGTTCCAACAAGGCAACACCGACGGTTTCGATTACACGCGTTCCGGCAATCCCAACTTTCGGCTTCTCGAACAATCACTCGCCTCGCTTGAAGGCGCCGAGTTCGCGACCTGTTTCGCAAGTGGCGTCTCGGCGATTACGGCAGTCATCTCAAGTCTAAAGAGTGGCGATCTGATCATCGCGGAGGAAAACATTTACGGCTGCACCTACCGGATGTTTGAGCGCGTCTTTGCCAAATTCGGCGTCAAGGCGGTGTACTTCGACCTGAGCCGGAAAGAAAATTGGGAACAGATTAGCGCACAAAAACCGGCATTAGTCTGGCTGGAAAGCCCGACGAATCCGCTGTTAAAAATCATCGACATCGCCGGTATCAGCCAACTCGGCGCGCCGGTCGTGGTGGACAACACATTCGCGTCCCAATTCTTGCAACGACCGCTCGAACTCGGCGCGACGTTGTCATTGTCGTCCACAACGAAATATGTCAATGGCCACAGCGATTGTCTCGGTGGCATCGTCGCCACCAACGACACGACGTGGCATAAACGGATGTTGTTCGCGCAAAAAGCACTCGGACTCCAACCATCGCCATTCGACGCATGGCTGACAACGCGTGGCCAGCGCACACTCGCGTTGCGGATGGAACGCCACTGTTCAAACGCCCTCGCGCTAGCCGGCTGGCTGGAGAAACATAAACGCGTGGAGTGGGTCCGGTACCCGTTTCTGCCGAGTCACCCGCAATATGCGCTCGCCCGCAAACAAATGGCCGGCGGCTCCGGCATGATTACATTCGGCATCAATGGCGACGCACTTGCGTTTTGCCGGAAACTGGAATTGTTTACGCTTGCCGAAAGTCTCGGTGGCGTCGAGAGCCTCGTCTGCCACCCGGCGACGATGACTCATGCCGGTGTCCCAAAGGCAGTGCGCGAGCAAGTTGGCATCACCGCCGGCGTCGTGCGCTTGTCCGTCGGCATTGAGGATGTTGCCGATTTGATTGCGGATGTTGCGCAAGCACTATGAATTCACACGCGCTAGGTCGGCCGATTCCGGACTCCATCCACGCAGTTTCTATGTCGTTGCCACGCTGGGCTGACGTGGTCGGGTACGAAGAAAAAACACCGGCAGTAATGAGCCGGATCACGAACGGCTATCCGCGGTTCGTGATTCATCCGCTCGTCCAGCAGATGGCCAAGCAGCTTGGCCGGTTGCCATTCCCATCGGCGCGCGTCACAGAAATGGCTGCTGACTTCGCTCGTCGCAGCGGAGTAGCGGAGAGCGACGAGTTAAAAAACTTCTGGCAACATACTGGTCTGATTGTGTCGAGCCGTCAGGCTGAGGCGTTTTTGGCCGGACGCAAGGTGGCGGATGCTCCGGAAGTGTTTCAGTCGCTCCGGCACCAACTGGCTGGTTTTTATGGTTGCGGTGCGGACGATGTGTTCTTGCAGCCGACCGGCATGGCGGCACAGTTCGCGGCGTTGCGGGCAGTGCTGGCGCGTGCGCCGGGCAAGCCGACCGCGCAACTTGGATTTCCGTATGTGGACACGTTGAAGCTGCAACAAAAATTCGGCCACGGCGCGCATCTGTTGCACAACATCGCGACGATTGAAACTGAACTGCATGATCTGATCCACCGTCAATCTCTGGCCGCGTGTTTCGGTGAGATTCCCGGCAACCCATTGCTTGGCTCAGCAGACTTAACACGGATCACGCCGTTGCTGCGCGAACATGGTGTACCATTGGTGGCAGACGATGTCGTGGCGACGCCGATCAACGTTGACCTGAGTGGGCACGCGGCGCTCATTGCGACGAGTCTGACGAAGTTTGTCGCTGGTACCGGCGACGTGATGGGTGGCGCATTGATTTGCAATCCGCGTTCACCGTTTTACCATGAACTCTTGCCGGCAGTACGTGCGCAACATGAGGAACTGCTCTGGAGCGAGGATGCGGTGATATTGGAAACGAACGCGCGTGGCTTTCCAGAACGGATGCGCCGGCACAACGCAAATGGGCTATTAATCGCAGAGCGGCTGCGCAAACATCCAGCCGTTGAGAAGGTTTGGTATCCGAAGTGGGAGTTTGCCGCAGCTTACGAAGCCGTGCGGGGTCCTACCGGCGGTTGGGGAGCATTAATTACATTTCTGCCACGCAACGCTAAGACAACTTCGCCGCGGATCTACGACCGGCTGGAATTCTGCAAGGGGCCGAGTCTCGGCACGGTGTTTACACTCGCATGTCCGTTCACGTTGTTGGCGCACTATACCGAGTTGGACTGGGCCGAGGCCTGCGGTGTATCGCGCTACCTGATTAGGATTTCTGTCGGCCTCGAAGATCCGGAGGATTTATGGCAGCGCCTCGATAGTGCTTTGAGGCTCGCGCCGTAGATTGCATTGTACGCACGGCTTGACGCCTGCCAGCCTCCGGCCTACTCTAGCCAAACTTATAAAGGAAACAGATGAGCACTCCGTCAAAAAACCTCAGCACACTGGCGCTGCATGCCGGCCAAGTTCCTGATCCAACCACCGGCGCGCGCGCCGTGCCGATCTATCAGACCACGTCCTACGTGTTCAAGAGCAGTGAGCACGCAGCGAATCTGTTCGCGTTGAAAGAATTCGGTAACATCTACACGCGGTTGATGAATCCGACCACCGACGTCTTCGAGAAGCGCATCGCGGCCATCGAAGGCGGGACCGGTGCGCTCGGCGTCGCGTCCGGCATGGCGGCGATCACCTATGCGCTGTTGGCGATCACCCAGCTCGGCGACGAGATTGTCGCCGCGAATAATCTGTACGGCGGCACATATCAGTTGTTCCACTACATGTTTCCGAAACTCGGCCGCACGGTGAAGTTCGTCAACTCGCGCGACCCGGCCGCATTCCGCAAGGCAATCACGCCAAAGACCCGCGCCATCTACGCCGAGACCATTGGTAATCCAAAACTCGACGTGCCGGACTTCACCGCGCTCGCCAAGGTGGCACATGACGCCGGCATTCCGTTCGTTGTGGATAACACCACTGGGATCGGCCTCGTCCGGCCGTTTGATTTCGGCGCAGACATCCTCGCCAGTTCGGCCACGAAATATATCGGCGGCCATGGCACCAGTCTCGGCGGCGTGATCGTGGACTCCGGTAAGTTCCAATGGAACAACGGCAAGTTCCCGGAATTCACCGAGCCCGATCCGGGCTACCATGGCCTGAAATACTGGGACGCGCTCTCCAACGTGCCCGGCATGGGCAACGTGGCGTTCATCCTCAAAGTCCGCGTCACCCTCTTGCGCGACCTGGGCGCGGCACTAAGTCCGTTCAACGCGCACCAATTCCTGCTCGGCCTCGAAACCTTGGCGTTGCGTCAACCGAAGCACTCAGCCAACGCGCTCGAAATCGCCACGTGGCTCAAGCAGCATCCGCTTGTGAGTTGGGTTGTCTATCCTGGCTTGCCGGACAATCCCGACCACGCCAACGCCGCGAAATATCTCAAGCACGGCTTCGGCGGCATCCTCGGTTTTGGCATCAAGGGCGGCGCGGCTGCCGGCAGCAAATTCATCAACTCAGTGAAACTGCTTTCGCATCTCGCCAACATCGGCGACGCCAAAACACTGGTCATTCACCCGGCCTCGACCACGCACCAGCAGTTGACCGCCGCCGAACAGATCGAAACCGGTGTGACGGCCGATTATATCCGGCTGTCCGTCGGCCTCGAAGACGTCGAAGATATCAAGGCCGATATTGATCAGGCATTGCGGCAAGCGACCAAGTAATGGCATGACAAAACCCTCCCAACGCGTCGAAGGTGACCTGCAAGACCAGAAAGTTGCCGGCTACACATCCGCGTTGGGCGTGACGCACACGCAGATCGTCCGATTACCGGGGGTTCGCACGCAATCCGGTCACGAATTCGCCCATGTGGACGTGTCATATCAAACGCTGGGCCAGCTTTCACCGGCGCGCGATAACGCGATTTTGGTTTGTCATGCGCTCTCCGGCAATGCGCATGTCGCCGGTCTTCATCCGGAAACCGGCCGGCCCGGCTGGTGGGATTACCACGTTGGCCCCGGCAAAGCGCTGGACACCGACAAGTTTTTCGTCATCTGCTCGAACGTACTCGGCGGGTGCAACGGCACCACCGGCCCAGCATCACCCCGGCCAGACACCAGTCAGCCGTACGCGATGAGTTTTCCGCCGGTAACGGTTCGCGACATGGTTACCGTCCAAGCCCGGTTGCTCGAACATCTCGGCATCGAAAAACTCTTTGCCGTGACCGGCGGTTCGATGGGCGGGATGCAGGCGCTGAGCATGGCCGCGAACTGGCCCGACCGGGCCGAGCGGGTGATGGCGATTGCTGCCACTGCCGCGATGCCGGCGCAGAATGTAGTTAATGCACTGGCAATCCTGGAAAAGTCCCCCAGTAAATCAAACTGGATGTTACTGCGATTCCGTTATGATCTGGTCTGTGCTAGTAATCCCGCCGACTTTGAATATCAACTGCGTTTGCTAGATGAACTTGAGGGCACCGGCTTCCGCATGCCCTTGCAGGTTAATCTTGAACACGGAATAACCAAACCTGCCAAACAAGTCAAAAAACCACAAATGTGGGATTATGTTGATCAACAGTTGCAGAAAAATTTAGTCATTCAAATCTTGCCTTTACCAACCTTTGATTTTAGATTTTCAAAAAAAATGAGTATGGAAGAAGTTACTGCTTCTGATGTTTTGAAAGTTTTGCGTAGATTTCTCCCCCCAACAACAACAACTACCAAACTTCTCGATATTCAGACTGAAACATTGGGTGAAGTAAAATTTCGTTTTGTTGTTGTGAGAAAAAGAATTAAGTCTGGCAGTTATTCCTATGCTCTGCTTCCAAACTTGGTGATTTCTTCAAACAGAGAAGTTTTCCAAAAAGCACCAACTAATGTGTGGTATCAGAAAACAACCACTGCAGATAGAGATGCAGAAATGACAATGCCTCGCCCCTTCATAGGGAATCAAAGTGTGAGAGTACTTTTTGAAAACACTTTTTCATGGGATGTTTGATTGTGTTTGTTCACCCTTGTGCATGTTTAAATAATTAATTTTTTAGCACATTATTTTGTCCTTTTTTACACCTATATACATATGTATACACATGGTTAGGAGGGTGGGAAAGGAGAGGAAAACACCAAAAAACGAGTCGACTTTCACAAAAAACGAGTCAGGTATTTTATGACATCACCCACCCCACTTTTCTAAAAATCGACTCACTTTTACCAGTGCACACCAACACCCCATCCTTTGACATCACAAACACCCCAAACCCCAAAAAACGAGTCAGCTATCAAAAAACGAGTCAGGTGTCCAAAAAAGGCGAGTCAGCTATTTTATGACATCACAGACCCCACTTTTCAGACAACCAATTCACTTTTACCTGTGGGCACAAGACACATCCTCTGACATCACCCCCATTTTTGAAAAAACGACTCAGCTATGGAATTTTCTGAGAATTTCAAAAACCGACTCAGATATTTCTCAGAAAATTCTGGGGGGCAAACCTGGGTACTTTACTACTATAAGATCAGGACTTATTCCACCCCAAATGAGATTTTTCCAGGAGAAGTCGAATGGAATCGCTGATTCTGCCCATTGAAGCCAAGCACCTTGTTGTTTTAGCGTTGCTGAATGAGCAACTCTCTTTTGTTCAGAAAATGACAGGGCCTTTGAGGTAACAAGTTTTCTCCTTTGCAAAATTGAAGGGTTTGGATTGAAATTCCCGAATCCAATACCTAAATTGTTATTTTGAACTGGGAATTTCAAGTTAAGATCAACTTCTGCATCAACTTCGGATAGCAATTTAGTGGCTTTCCATACTCTTGTTAATTTTGCATTTCGAGCTGACCGTGATCTATATAACTCTCTTATATCAGAATCTGTAGAGTTTCGCAAGAGTTCACATTTTACCAACTGCATTCTTTCGTAATGATCACAAATAGAAGTCAGACCAAGACCAAAATTTTCTTTTGATCTGAATAATAGTCCAGTATCAACAGAGCGGCCGATGTATGCCCATTTCTTAAGCTGACTACTATGTTCTTTTTGAAGGTCCAAAGCAAAAGTTCTGTCCAAATCAAATACAATAAAAGGCCAAGAAAGGTGAGGTACTGCATAAAATTGATAGAGCCATAATTTCATAAAGCCGTTTAGATGAGACTCATTAATAAGATTCATCTTTTGTGAGAATGAAGCACGAATTTTGGCTTTGATGTCTTTTTCTTTAGCCAATGGGTGAATCCACCTTCCAAGGAATTTAAAGTGTGCAGCTTTAAAAGGATCATCAAGGGTGGGATCAAGGATGAATTGAATATTCTGACTATCAATAGTTAAACATGGATTGAAAGGGGAATAAGAAGTTTTCCTCGCAGGAGTAAACTTCTCATTGTGACTGTCTTTGCGAAATACTTTCAAACCCAAAGCGACACATTTCTTTGGTTTTGCTTTCATGGTTTGTGTCCACATGAGCCAAGAATTTGTTAAGTTCAAGGCTGTTTGATTATCTTCCGCATTGCATGTTAGCAGTGTGAGGTCATCAGCATAAGCTTTGGTGAATGTAGACACCTCTGAAGGATTTTTAAATTTATAACCAAGCAATTTGTTAGGTTGAAGGAAATCAAGTAAGAGCTGGAAAACACAGTTGAACAAAATGGTGGACAATACACAGCCTTGGAAAAGCCCAATGTCAAATAAGAAAAACCCAGTTGACCATTCGTTTGTAATTATCATTGCACTAAGCTTTTCATAGTAGTCAAAGATAAGCTGCTGAATATCCATTGGTACATGATACCAGTTCAAAGCAAACTGAATAAGGTTGTGCCGAACACTTCCATATGCATTGGCCAAATCCAGCCATGTTATAACAATCTGCCGATGGCTTTCTTTAGCATCACGCAAAGCTTCAAACAATGCAAATGTATGTTCAATGCAACCTGAAATTCCAAACAAGAACCCCTTTTGAATGTTTCTTGAAATGAAGCAATTCTTAATCATATAAATTTGGAGACGCTGTGCAAGAACTGAGAAGAAAATCTTTCCAGACGTTGAAGCAATTGCTATTGGGCGAAATTCAGATACTAATGATAAATCATCAGATTTTGAGAGAAGGATTATGTATGCTTGTGCCCAGTCAACAGGAATATTTTTGCTTCTCCAGATTTTACGACCAAGTTGTATGACAAAATGAATGAGTGCCTGGCATTTCTTGTACGGAACATATGTGAGTCCGTTAAAACCTGCTTTTGCCCCATTTCTCTTTTTTCTGACACTTTTTTGAATTTCAAAGGCAGTTGGACATCGCAAGGAAAACAAATACGAAGGGAGGTCAGGACGCTGAAAATCAGGAAGAGGTGAATAAGTGTATTCACGATCTTCATCTCAATATGTTTGTTCAAAATAATTCTGGGCAGTTTCAGCTGAGAAAGCGGGTTGACTTGATTTCTGATGCTTATCAAAAAGCTTGGAAGCAAAAACATGTGGATTTTTTCGAAAGGCCTTCTCGGTTGCAATTTTTGCTTTGGTTTGCTGTTTTTTCTTGAGTTCAACACGAAGTTTGTTATGTTGGCGTACCAAAGAGAGCCATTCTTTAGCAATCATCTTTTCTTCTAGGGAATCTGCTAGACCAGCCTTCAGAATTGCTTTCCTGGCAGCTTTGCATTCCTTTTCCCTTTTTCGCAAGTGCTGTAATCCTTTATTTGTGCGAGTCTTTCTTGATTGAGTTTGAGATTTGTTTTCGGTTACTGGAACTGTCCCAAATCGTTCCACAAAAAAAGGATGTAGCCATTTATCAAATTTTTGGGAAAGATCAGAAGTACTAAGTTTATTAATTTTATGTGCTGGGAAAATAGAAGGAATTATTTGCTCCAATTCTGCATTTACTTTGTTCCATATCTTATCATTTGGCGAGGGAAAGTTGATCTTTATTTCCATTTTCCTCGATATGTTTGTTGAATTCGAAACTCTCTTTTGATGCGTGAAAGTGTGTCTGTAGTTGTTGCATATGGGTTCAGGTCTCAGACCATCTTCAAGGGAAGATGGCAGTTGTTCAGAATTAGATCCTGAAACAACACTGTGGGATGAATCCGGCTGAGAAACTGAAGACATCTTACGCCTGATATTAGCAGGCTGTGTCAGAGTGTTAAGAGATTCGTGAGATTTTGCCTCATTTTGGTGAGAAGTCATCGTTGAACCAATTGCCTTTCCAGATGCCGACTTCACATTTGCCGCCTGTTCTTCAATCCGCTTGGTTCGTTCACGTAAACAAAGTTCACGCTCAGACAGATGAAGCCCACATGTGGTCAAACAGGCCTAGGGTGAAAGTTTTGCTCATGTTGGCGTTTTGGGCACATGCAGGGGCTCCAACCCATTCCAATGAT
>Ga0118677_10004692_pt1 | contig 24627 bp, 14 predicted proteins | sample AliMusrvi5mmetaG_FD_86154 | JGI IMG/M metagenome (GOLD analysis project Ga0118677, IMG submission 86154)
TGACGATATTAGGTTGGATATAAAAACTGGTAAAGATATGACACACACTGTTTTTTATATGGATGAAAGATTTCAATACGTTCACCAACTCCAAAACCTATATTTCGCATTAACCGGAGAAGAACTTAAAATAACCCTATGAAACTAATATTTATCATAATCTGCTCAACCATTTCAGTCCTAAACTGGATTACTCCGTTTTATTTCGGATATTCAGAGTTAAGTCCGGCTTACACGCATTTTACCTATATTTTTGTTCATGCCAATATCATTCACTTATTCTTAAATATGTTTGTATTCTGGAAGTTATACGATTATTTGGGATGGTTTGAACTTCTATTATCCTTTATTGTGGCTTTTGTAGCTTCGTTCTATGCTTATAATCTTACTACAGTGGGAGCAAGTGGGGTTGTTTTCGCTTTGTTGGGTATCTTCTATACTCAATACAAATTCCCTTTAAAATACTACTTTAAAAACGCTCTAATAATAGGACTTGCTACATTAATAGGATATTTTTCAAACGTGAATATCATACTTCATTTGCTTTGTTTGGGTGGTGGGTTAGTTATGGGTGGTTTTAATCGGATATTAAAATAATCAGCCACAAGAGGATTGGTAGAAAGGAACATTCTACAAGTGGTTCGGATGCTGGGGTTATACCGATTAAAAAGTTTGCGACTTCTAAGCCTGTGAGAATGTAGGCAATTGGATCATTAGCTCAGTTGGTAGAGCAAAACACTCATAATGTTGAGGTCGTAGGTTCAAGTCCTGCATGATCCACAAAACAGTGATCGTTGATAATGTAAGTAAAGTTTGTATGGACGAGGGTTGAACTCCCTCCAGCTCCACGACCGATTCCAGTTAGTTCGCTAATCCGTCGCGTTAGTACGGCACTCCTTCGGGAGTAATCGGGGCTGACGGCTATTTGACAGCAAATGATTAGATACAAAGGAGAACATTGTTAGCTATAAAAGGCAAAAATATCAACTTTTCAAGACCGTCATTAAGAATGGCAGTTTAGAACGTAGGAAAAAACGAAAATACCAACATAGGGGTGAAAGTCCCCTTCTGCTGAAACTAAATTTAAACAATATGAGTTCAAGAACAAACAATCTTCAAAAAGTAATTAAAAAGTACTATCCTAATCAGATAGTGCAAGGTGAAACTCCAGAAGCTACGGCTGCTCGTATCATTGAGGAGTTACAAAAGTTCAAGATGAATACTCCGGCTGAAATCCTGAAAATGAATAAGGATTTTGCACACAAAATGTTGGAGTATTGCTATCCAAACTCAACCGGGGTTCCGGATGAAGTTAAAATGCTGGCTAATGAGTTTTTTGTGGAGTGGGAAAGAAAGGCATTTTTTGAAGAAGCTAATCAGAACTAATGACCAAAGACCAACTACTTAAAGAAAACGAACTCCGCAAGGTAGAAGCTCCGTATAACCCACGTACAGGATTGGGTTGTTATGGTGTGCGGAAAATGGTAGTGGTAGCCGAATTCGGTACGATCTATCTTCCGGTTTCGTTTCTGAAAGTTGGTTGGATTAAAAACGTAGTCAAATGTGGTTCCATTGAAAAGTACTGTCAGAAATACGACTTGGTAGGACAAGAAAAGAACGTACTTATCTATTTCATTAAAGAACGATATAAATATGATCCTGAGTATTGGTTTGCTACACAGGCCACAATCAAGATTAAAAACAATCCAAAAGATAGTTTTCTTATCCCTACTCGCACTCAACGAAAGGTTTTGTATGAAATACTTGATGATTGGTTTGCAGAACGTCCGGTAAGGTTTATTGTAGTGAAGTGCCGACAAGCATTTATTACTACAATCATGGCTGCTTTTAATATGTGGGTTCAGGTCAATTTATTTGAACAATGGAACTCGCTTATTTGCGGTGATGTCGAAAATCAGGCTACAAGTGTTCGCGGTATGCAGGATAAAATTATAAAAGGACTGCACCCGATTATGACCGATAATAAAAAGTTTGAATTTGCACCTTTTCAAGGTTCTGAAAAGACACGTATTTTAGTTGGTCGTGGAGCTAAGGTTTCAACCGGTTCAATGCAACGCCCGGATAATGTTCGTCAGGAAGATAACGCTTCAGCGCACCTAACGGAGTGTGGTTTATGGAAAACAACTTTAGGTAAAACTCCAGAAGATTTAATTCAGTCTATTCGTGGGGGTATGGACGATGTGGCCTACACTGTTTTTGGAATGGAATCTTCCCCGAAAGGAACCGGTAATTATTTTTATCGTCAATGGCAATTAGCCAAAAATGGAGAAAGCGATTTAAAACCTATTTTCCTTCCATGGTATTGGGTGAATCGTTACTCAAAAAAGATTGATGATTTTGATGCGTTTTTCGCTGTCTTTTTCAACGGACAACATAAAGACTACCTTCATTATATTTGGTCGCTTGGTGCTACGCTTGAACAAATAAACTGGTACATAAGTAAGTTGAAAACAATGGAACATTGGCGTGTTCAGTCAGAGTTTCCTTCGGATGATGTAGAAGCGTTTCAAAGTACCGGTTCCAGAGTTTTTGGAATGGCGGAGGTTCAACGTAGAAGGGCTGAATGTATTGCGCCTATTTTCTTGGGGGATATTTATGGACGTGAACGCAAAGGGGAAGATGCACTCAAAGGTATTGCGCTTGAAAATCTGAATAACTTTTTCAAAATATGGGCACATCCTGATAACGATGAACCGGTAACGGATAGATATTTAGTAGTTGTCGATATTGGTAAGGGTAAAAGTGCAAAGGCTGACTATTCAGTTATTACTGTGTTTGACCGTTATTCGCTGATGTTTGCCGGACGTATGGAGATTGTTTCAGAATGGAAAGGACGTATTGATATTGACCTGTTAGCGTGGAAAGCTGCTCAAATAGCTACTTATTACAATAATGCACTATTGGTTATCGAAAAGAACACGATTGATTCAATTACTGATTATCACAAAGTACTTCTTTCTGAGGTTGCTGATTATTACGATAATTTGTATTGTACTATTTCAGTTGATAAAATAAATAATAAAACTGAAAAGGTTTATGGTTGGCACACAAATTCAAGTACTAAGCCGCTTATTATCGAAACAATGCAGGGTGCTTTACGTGATGATTTATACTATGAAAGAAATGATGAAGCGTGTGTAGAAATGGACACCTACGAATTAAAGGATAATGGAAGTTTTGGTGCTGCCGATGGAGCGCATGATGATTTAGTTATTACTCGTGCAATAGGGCTTTATATCTCAACTAAAATGCCACTTCCAAAGATTATTGTACCAAACGAAGTGAAAGTAAAAAAAGTAATAGGAATGAGTTCAATGTAAAAATTATGAAAACACAAAAAATTAGAGTTTTTGATAATGGTCATGGTTTATTGGTTTCAGTAAAAGATATTGTATTATATCTTGAACAGAATGGTGTAATTGGAGGTAAAAAACCAATGGGTATAAAATGGAAGTTCTATACTGAATTATTCAGTATGCTAAATCACCAATACAAACATGGTACAACCTCAATGCAGATAAATATATTTGATTTTCAGGATGTGTTTATTTGTTGGTCGTATGTTTGGAATATGAAAAAATACTTTACTGATATTCAAAGGCATAAAAAAGTGTGTAGTGATTTGTTTTTACTTATGGATAGCCCTCACAAAATTAGAGAAAGTGATATATGTGTAAAATATGTTCCAAATGTGGAAAAGTAAAAGAATTTGTTGATTTCTCAACCGATAAAAGGGCTACAGATGGGAGAAAGTCTGAATGCAAACAATGTCATAATCTTTACAATAGGACAAAAAGAAATTATAATTGGATAAGTTGTTTATCGGATGAATATATAAAATCAAAACTTACAAGAACTGGATTTACTACTAAGCAAATAAATGACAATCCTGAATTAATAGAATTAAGAAGAAATCTAATCATACTAAGACGAACAATATGGCAAACTTTGAAGATGTAATTCAGATACTTATTGATACTAATAAGAAATTGATTGATGGACAAATTGATATTAAAGTGGCTCAACACGTGTCAAGCAGTACGCAAGTACTTATTAATGCTGCACGGTTGCAGTTGGATATATTTAAAGCCACAAATAACGCTCAACGGTTTATCGAACCACAAACAGCAATAAATGATTTAAAACAGATAGCAAAAGAAGCTGAAGAATTAAATCACAAATACAATGATGACCTGATTGATGGTTATAAAGGCGATAGATTAGTATGAGTTATTCAAATCGTATTCTTGAAGCAATCCGCAAACAAAAGGAAAATCCAACTCCGGCAGAGATTCTAATGGCTCAAAAGCTGAATTTTAGAAATATCCGGTTTAAGTTTATATATCCGGTAGTTTTGGAAAGTAAGTTTTTTACGGCTGATTTCTATATTCCTCAACATTCGCTTATTATAGAAATTGATGGTGGTTATCACAATCGTAAAGACCAGAATATGCGTGATATGTGTAAGGACATAGTTTATGAATCACTCGGATATAATGTATTAAGGATTAAAAACCATGAAGTTGATACATTTGACACACTTTCAATACGCATTTTTGAAAAGAAAAGTATAATCAAAAATGTAAATAGAAAATTTAATAAACAACATTTAAAAGGTAGACGATGCAACAACCAACAATCTCAGAGTATCTAAAACTACTCAAACGGAAATTTCAATTAAAAATAGCTGCTCATGTGGCTGATGTCAAACAAGCTGCTTTTAATAAGCGGTATTATGTTCTTCCCGATGATAAACATAAACTCATTACTTTGTGCCGGGATGATGTGAAAATTCTCAAAAAGTACAAAATGATGAAAAAGTCAGTCGATCACATGGATTTAATGCGCGAATGTTTCTATGTTACTAAGGTTTCGTTGAACGACAATCCTACTCTATCGCCTTCGGAAAGAAAGAAAAAACAACAAGAATGGATTAAATACGCTAAAAAACACAGAGTATGAAAGTAGTTATCCCGGAGGTAGGAGAGATACTTACCATAAATGATAAACGTGTAAAATGCGTGAAAAATACAGGGCAGGGGTGTAAACCTTGCGCCTTTGAGTTTACTTGTAATAAACATAATCGCCCGGCTTGTTACGCATACGAAAGACCGGATAGAACTGTAGTGCATTTTGTGAAGGTATGAAAAAGTTATGGTTGCTCACAATTCCGTTTTATCTTGTTCTGCTTAGTCCGCTATGGATTGTAAGGGGTATTCAATCGATATTTGGTTTTGAATGGTATTGTTTACCTGTAAATGGGTGGAATAAGTGGTTGTATTATTGGTATGATAAAATTGAAAATTATTTATAACAGAAAACGCTAAGAACTTTATCTTAGCGTTTTTTGATTTCTTTCCTTCAAATGATGGATGAACTTATTGTTGTGGTATTTCCGGCTGTTGTGTTGCTTGCTGAATAAGTTGTGCGCTTTGTGGGTTCATTCCTCCCTGAATTTGCTGTTGTAGTTCGGGTGATGCTTGCGGTACTTCTTTTCCCTGTTGCATAGCACTTTCTTGTTCGCTTATTAATTCAAGTAACTTATCTCCAAAAGCAAAGTTTCCGGCTTTTAAAAGCTGTTTTACTCCGATAGCTTGCATTTTGAACATATCAAGTAGCATTCCGTTATTTATGTTTCTGAATGCCGGAGTATTGGCTGCTTCATTAATCACTAAGTCAAATTCAGTATTGCGTATCTTTTCAGGGTTGTACCATTTTGCTTCTTCCGAATAATCCGAACCGGCTAAATTGATAAACATTGGTTCGTCATAGTACTGCTGAATAGTCTGCATTAGTTTCATGTCCCGGTCTTGTCGGAATGCTTTGAACTTTTCTAAAATGTACAGAAGATTAGTTGCACTTTGTTGCGCTTGCTGTGCGTACATGGCTGCCGGTGTTCCGCTTAATGGTGCTTGTCCTTGCATTGCCCCATAGACTCCTGAAACGTCCTTCATAGATGACATATATAGGTTTAAAAGTTCATAAGATCCAACACTTGATGCATTCTGACTTATTATTTGTGGCATTTGATTGTTTTCAAGGCCTTTCAACTTAGCGAAAACAACTCCACCGGGCATTGAATACTGTTGAATAATCTCATTCTTATTCATTGCGCCCAGAGCTTCTTCTGGGAATATCATTAATCCTTTCGGACTTGAACTGATTATAAAATCAATCAATGTAGCCAATCGGTTAATCCCTCTATTTAGTTCAATAAGTCCGTCCACAAACGAATAACTTTCTCCGTCCACCATTTGAACCTTTACTACATATGGATGATCTTTGTGTTTATAAGGGGTTTCCATTTCAAACAATACTTCTCCGGTTGGGGTTAAGTATCGTACATACCAGAATTGGTCTAAAAACCATTGATATTCCATAAGTGGAACATTTTCTCTCGCTACTCCCTGCGACATTGCTTCTGCAATTCGTTGTGAGTTTTGGCGGTCAATCTTGTTTATATCCTCCAGCTCAGTAATAAATACTTCTCCGTTCAAATAATCATGTACTCTTAATCGTTCTTTAGATTCCATTTCCCATGCACAAATTACCCGGCACCGGCTACGATTATCAGGTAAAAAGAAAGAAAGATTCTTCTTGCTATCTCTCGTCATTGAGTGGTAAGCACTGAATACGGCTTCTTCGTCAACGGTATTGTATAATTTGGAAATCTTTAAGGCCTTTTCTCTATCTCCGGCACAGAATTGAGAAATTATATCCGATAGTTTCATATCAAGTATTTCACCTACTACGGTAAAATCTCCCCCTCGTGGATCTTCAATATCGCCATTAAAGAAGAATCTTGGAAGTGTAACATAATCTACACATTCAGTCATTCGCTGTTTTAGTTTATTCCACCGATAACCGATTTTTTGTGCCGAAAATCCCGAACAAAGAAATTCCCTTAGAGTTTCTGCATCAAGTTCCCAAAGTTTATTGGTCTGATAAGAGTACTGAATAGCAATACTCATCATTTCGCCCAACTTCGCTTCGTCCCTATCCCTTGCAATACAACTTGGTTCGGTTTGATTAGCGAGGAACTGACCTATTACAGTCGTTACCTGACCACCAATAAGGTTATTAGAGATAGGGACTTTCCCTTGTTCCATAATATGTTCGCCTTCGGTTTTCCATCGTCCGTATTCGTCTTTAATCTTATCCGAATACTGATCGCCTATCATATACCTAACGGCTCGTTCTCGTTTAAGTCGTGCCGGTGCAAGATTACTCCACAACTGACTATACTTCCATAGTTTGGCCATGTTGTTAGTAGTGTCCGAAACTACGCTGTCTAACTCTCGCTTTTTCTTCGAACCTATTGTTTGAAGGTTCATCTTCCTGTAATCTGTCATGGCAGTTGTTTTATTAATTTTATTAATTGTTGTTCTTTATGGTTTATTTTTTCGATGTCAGGTTCGGTTTTTTCTTTTTCAGTTTTAATGGATTTCAACAGTTCTTCAATATCTGCATGAGTTGAAGGAAATTTCCCAAAGCTATCATAAAGTTTATTATTCAGCTTTTCAAGTTCTGGTACTTTTTCGGTTTCTCCTAATACTCGTTTTTTCTTATATTCTTCAACTGCTGTATTTTTAGCTTTATAATCAGCTATGTATTCATCTGCTGTTTTATCTCCGGTGAAAGGTCGTGTTTCCTTTGCGAAATCGCTTATTTCATTCAACTTAGCCTTTTCTTTATCGGTCAAAGTAGTATCATATTTTTTAGTTTCTACTTTCTGAATCAGAAGTGGATATACTTTTTTCCTTTCAACCTCGTTTCCTTCTTTATAAATCTGAAAGAGTTCGCGGTAAGTAAAACTTTTAATCATTTTATCGAATGAAGATTGATTATAGTCCTCTTTCAGTTTTTTAAACTCCGATGCGTTTATTGCTCCTGCATTTAATGCTTGTTTAAGTGGGGTTAAATCTCCACCGTTTGACCTTAATTCATCCCTTAATTTTTTCTTTACGTCCGATTGGTCTTTTTCATCTTGCGTTCTACCTCCTACATCGTATTTACTCGATGCAATTTCAAAGGCAGTTTTTTCAGCCGGTGTCATCGATAAAGAATAAGGTGCCGGGGTAATCCCAATAAACGGAAGCACATAATCAATAGGTTCTTTCGAAGTTTCTTTTTGCACGTTTCGTATTCCGAAAGGAACAAATTGAGCCCCAAAGTATTTTAAATAGTCTAATCCTTTTTGATATGGCTCATCGTCCGAATTGATTATTTTTACTCCGTAATAATCCTTATTATTTACTAATTGGCTAATCATTCCAAATACAGGAGAAAGTTTGTTGGCTACTGTCTTACCTGGTTCTTTTGAGTAAGCGTAAATATCTTTCCAATAAGAAGGTAAAGAAACTCTTTTTGGATCGCCTTTTGTATCAAACCCTCCTCTTTTTGGAAAGAAATAATCTTCAAGTTCGTCTGGTCCTTTTCCTGTCAATAAGTATTGTAAAATAGAACTTACTATCATGTGTGTGGCAATTAAAGCCATTACATACGATAATTTGTGTGTTTCTGCTGTCTTTTTACCTCTTAAAGTGTTCCATAAAAACTCTCCGGCTTGTTTTGGTGCTCCACCAATTTCACGTATCGAGCCTAAATTCCAACCAACCGCCCGAACTGAAGCCATTGAAATATCTTTCACTAACTTATTCCAATAAAGATTGTCGTAAACTAACTGTCCTAATCGGTTATCTACACTACTCCATGCGCTTTGTAATGCTTTTCTAAGTTCTTCCGGGGTATAATCAGGATGATTTTTTATAATCTCTCTGCTCATATCAGCAAAAACTCCCAATTTTTGACGTGGAACGATATATTCTAAGATAGGTTTTGCTGCCCATTCTACTATTGAAAGCGGAACTTGAATACCTGCTGTAAGATATTTTCTATTCTTTACGTTTTCAAGTATTCTTTCGTAGTAGTTGTTTGCGTAGAATTTATCCATCTGAACACGACCTCCGGCCAACTCCATGTATTTAGCTATCTGTTCCATTTCGGGAGTAGAAGGTTTTCCGTACCATGCTTTCAAAAGTTTATCCCCTTTGATTGGGTTTATTATCGGTGCAAGTGGAACTTGAATAAACTCTTTTAAGGCATCTTTAATGTTTAGTTGGAACAAATGGTCAATCCCATTGGCTGCCTTTGAAATGGTGGCATCTAAGGTAGTAAATCCTAAGTGGAATGCACTAAGTCCTAATTGAACTTGTGTCATTGTATTGGTAAGTCCCCTGAAGGTGTCATAAACTACATTTCCCCAAAGTCCTTTGCTAACATAATTATTAATTACCCTCGCTGCGTTTTCGGCTGCATAGTAGTTTCCTAAAATTGTGATAGTCTTATCCTCATTGAATTTTTGAATTGTTCCAATCTTATCATCAATCTTTTCAAATCCTTCAGGTACTCCATATCCAATACTAACAAATTTTACTAATCCGGCTTTTTTGAGTTCGTTTATTGTTTCATGAGCCATTACATATCGTTCCATATCCCGAACTTTAAGCATGGTAAGTCTAACAGGATTCCATGATACAGGAACAAGTCCACGATTAACCCCATCAACTGTAAATTCAATAGTACGTTGGCGCATCCAACCCTTTGTTCCTTCAAGTGGTTTCTTGCCTAAAATCTTTCCGGCTTTCTTTGCATCTCCCCACATGTGAGGGAAATAGTTTTCAATATAAGTATCAAGTTTACCGGTTCCTAGTGCCTGAACGTTTTCTTTTGCGTTGTCAAGGGTTTTTCTGAGTACATCTGCATAGGCTTGAAGTTCTTCGGTAGGTTGCGGAAGTCCTTTTTCCATCTTATCAATGAAGTCCAATGAATCTAACTTACTCATTTTGTCAAATTTCTTCGACATTTCTTTCATTGTAGCTTCTGCAATATCTTGTCTGCGTGCAAGTGAAGCAAGATTTTCAGTCATTACCTCTTTGCTAAGTACTCCGTCTTTTCCAATCTTATAAGGAATAAATGTACTTGTAAACTGTTCGTATGCTTTTTTAGTGAATTCGCTTACTTCTGTTACTCCTGGAATAAAGGTCAATGCACTTTGTTCTTTTTTTGGTTCTTCTGGTTTTTTGCTTACCGGTTCTTCAAGGTTTACCTGATGAATCATATCTACAAAGTCTTTTCGTGCCTTACTATATTCTTCGCTTGTAGGGTAGTCGGTGGGTTGTGGTATCTGAATATAAGGTGCGTTTTCTTTCGCCCATTCCTCTAATGCTCTATAATGATCGCGTTTCTTTTTAATTATATCAATGTTGTTATCTTCGGGAAGAATTTCGGGTGCTTGGGGTTTTTCAGTCATCATGCTCACTCCCATTCCGTCCATAATCACTATTTGGTCTTCGGGTGCTACATCGGCTGTTTCGCTTAGCAATCGTTGTTGTCGTTCTTCGGGGGTAAGGTTCATTCTGGCTTGAACATTTCTTGCTTCTGTTTCGCCGGCAAGTTTGCGATATTGTTCTTCTGGAGACAAACTCATTGCTTTTCTAATTCTTTCAACCATTGAATTGTTGAACTTGAATTGATTAAAGCCGGGATATTTTAAAGATAAATCAGATATTTTCTCATCCATTTCATCTTTGGTTATTTTACCTACTATTTTATCTTCAAATATGGCATCTCTTTCAGCTAATGCAGCTTTTCCCTCGCCTGTTTTAGTGTATTTATTCGATGCATCCGAATACTCTTTAAGCATTCTTTGGTCTTTATTGAAATTTCTTTCAAATTGACTTGGCAATCCACCACTTGCAAAACCTTCATAGTCTTGTATTGCGTGTTGGATTTCGTGAATAAATACTGATTTTAATCCATAAATATCTTTACCTACTGCGTAAATTGTAGGCTTGTCATCAACTCCTTTTGGGAAATAAGTACCTGAATTTTCTGATTCTTCAGAACTTAACGCACCAATCTGAATATCTTTCAGGTGTGGATATGCTTTGAATAATTGTTCATCGTTCCATGCCTCATCTAAAGTAGTTGCATTTTCCCATGTATCTTTGAATTTCCCATCGGATATTTCGTATCTCCACAAATTATCGGCTGTATTGCGCTCCCATCCTGTCGCTAAACGGATTTCGATAGGGGTTTTAGTAGCTTCCATTTCCTTCGCTACTCTCAAATTATCCAGTCGGGTAGTAGCTTCTTCGGCTTTTTCGAGGTTGTTTGCGCCTTTTTCGCCTATGATTTGAAAGCGCATTCCATTATCAATAGGTTTAATCCCATCATCAAAGTATCTTTTAATATCATTGATAATTCTTTCAGGATTGGTATTTTTTGGATATTCAAATGAAAATTCTTCTTTACCATTTGGATTAGAAACGTCAACTAATGCACCTTGTTTCATTGAACGAATATACTTTTTAAGCATAGTGAATTGTTCAGGTGTTGGTTTTTGTGTTATTTCAAAACCATCAGTTTCGGGCTTAAGTCGTATGTTTCCATAACTCATAAAATCAATTATATCCGTGTTTTCAATTTCGGATATATCTCTATGGTCTACTCCTCTGCTTCGATAATCATTTGCACTTCCACCTCCATAGTGTATTCCGGAAAAATCAAGCAACTTACCGTCCGTAGTCAAATATCCTGCAACCTTAAAATTGTCTGTTGTTCCAAAATGTTTTGCGGCTTTGTCTATTAACTCCTGATTATTTGTTTTTTGTGCTTCGGTTATCTCGCTTTTTAAAGGTTTAGTAGTTAGTTTTTCCCCATTCAACAACTCACTATTCACTATATCCGTCCAATCATTTAGCGTTAAGTCCTGTATTTGTTCTGAAGTAAGGTTTTTAATTCCAAACTTTGCGCCTATACGTTCCCATACTCCACGAATCCATTCTTTAAGCCTTGCAAATAGTCCAATGTTCTGTACAGTTTTTGCGCCTTTGTCTCCAATGGCTTGATTCATGGCTTCGTCAATTATACCATCTTCATCAAGGTGTGAGTAATTTGGGTCACTCTTTACATCTTCGTAATACGGACTTTCTTTGATAAGGCTAATACCTTTCTGATAGAATTCAGGATGTTCGGTTTTGATTATTGGTGTGTATAAGTGTCCAAACTCATGTATCGGGGTGTTTAGGTTTGGTTTAGTTGAGTTCAAATAAACTATTCCGTTTTTTACGAAACCATAAACTTCTCCGTTAGGTTTACGCATGAACTGAACTTTCTCTTTGATAGTTATTGCGCTCGGATCAAATACTACATAATTAAAGTCGGTTTCGTTTGATTTTCCAGTTGTAAAGTTTGAAGGATATTTAATTCCGTCAATTCCTGCAGAAAGTAAGAAATCAGAAGCTGCTTTTTTGCTTCCTAAGTAATCTTGAAGTCTAAAATATAAATCTTCTCCGTGATCTTTTCTAAATAAAACTCCTTCTATTCTATTATCTAATGATTCTAAACCACCATATTTATTTATCCAATAGTTTTCAAATTTTTGAACTTGCTCGTCAGTTATTGCTTTATCCCACCTTAAATAATCATATTCGTTTGGATTCTTTCCCTCGTGAAGTTCTACGGAATAAAGATTTCTGTTAGACTTTAATATAACTTCGTTATTGTTTATTTTTTTGATTAAACCTTCAATATCATTTACCCATTTAGAATTACTTTCAACATTATCTCCTTCCGCAATCCAACTTTTAGTAACAGCTAATTTATAATCCATAGCTTTTCCAAAATCTTTTAAATCTGATTCAGGTGAAAGAGATAAAAACGTATCAAGTTCTCTATTTTGAATTTGGGTAAGTGGTTCTCCTGTGGTTGTACCATATTTGCCTGCTAATTTTTTGGCATAATCTTCAGCAATACCTTTTTTGTCCGTAAAATATAAACCATGACCGTATGCTTGCGCTCCTTCGCCTGTTCCGATATGGTCAAGGTCGAATTGGTCAAATGAATGAGGTGAACCATGATAAACAGCGTGTTGTTGTTCTGTTCCGTCCAAAATACCGCTCATTTCTTCCGGTGTAACCATTCGTACCTCTTTGGCAAGTCCGGTGCTTAGTAAGTGCGCTGTGAGGTCTGCTTGCTCTTTTTCGGTAGAGGGTTCAATGGTTTTGTCGGTGGTTTGAAATAATGATCCGTTTTCGCCTTCCTGAATAGTATCGAAAAAGTCTTTAAACAATCGGGTTAGTTCGGTTAGTTCTTCGCCTTGTGGGTATGGATTCATACCAAACACATCGTCGTAAACCGGTGCTTTGTCGTACTGAAGATAATCGCTTTTTATTCCTCTCTCATTCAGTTTTTCATTGATAAACCCTTCAAATGCTCGTGCAAATAGTTCAACTTTCTTTGTCCAATAGGGTTGTGCCCGCATAGCATCAAACTTTTTGCTTTGTTCAAAGAAATCTGTTTTTACTTTCAAAGTTTCATCATGTCCGGACACTGCTTTGTCCAACTGTTCTTTGGCATCGTTCAATTTGTTTCCGTAATATCCCAGGTTATATATTCCTAATCCGTCACGTTTCAGTCCGCTATATCCAAATATGTTTTTAAACATAGTTTCAAGTTCCTGCATTTCGGGGTTTACATAAGCATAATCTCCGAGCATATTACTTGTTACTGCTTTCCAGTCAAACTTTCCTGAATTTCCTGATACGATTGTTTCTGTAAGCTCTTTTACACGTTCCAATTGATCTGGCGTAGCTTTTACCAACACATCATCATATTGTTTCGTCTTGCGATTGTATGCACGTTTACGCTTACCATTTTCAAATACTGATATAGCGTTATTTACTTCTCGTTGTACTGCTTTCTGAAATTTATCGAATACCGATTGTTTTTCTTCAAGTCCCATTTTGCGGGTTACTTGTTTTTCAGTGGTATTTTCAACTATTTGTTCAAATATTTTGGCAAGCTCTTTCCGCATTCCGGCTTGATACGACTTTTCTTCAGTCTTCATGTACCGTTTTGAAATTAATTCGCCTTTCTCGTTCCGCGAATAATCTTTTTTAGCTTCCTGTAGTCCAAAATAATTGTCGAGTGCATGTGCCCATTCGTGCGCCATACTTCCGGCACCATTCAGTCGGGTAAGGTTTATTACTGCTCTGTCCGATTCGTAGTGTGCTGATGCTCCTTTTGAGCCTCTCGCTCCAAATGCTATGGATAAGTTTCCATTTAATGAAATTGCTCTCGGACTAATACCCAATATTTCCGACAAATCCATTAATGAATCATAAGCGGTATTGAGCAATACACGTCTTTCTTCTGGTTTTACCCAATTGCCAAACTCACCGCCACGGAATCCAAATGCATTCATAAACTCGTCCGTGGTCACGTCCTTGCCTTTTCTGTAGTCTTTTCCGGTTCGCTCTATTGTTTCGAGCGATGGAATACTAAAGTCCTCACGTTTACGGTTTAAAAGCGATGTAGCTCCTTCGGTAGAGTTTAAATAGTCTTTGGCTTCCTGTTCTGTTTTGAAGGTATCGAATTCAAGTACTTTTCCTGTCGAAGCTGATTTTATTATCGTGTAGCCTTCTTTGGTTTTATGTACTTTATATCCTTGACGGTTTACTTCAAATACAGGAATATAGTCTTCGGCTTCTTGTTCGGAAGTGAATACTTTGTCTTTATAGGTTCTATAACCGTTTTCAATTTCAGTTACCGGCTTATAGTGGGTAGTTTCTTTTCCTCTCCAGTCTTTGCCTTTAATTCCATAAGTAAGTCTGAATGGTTGGGTAGTATCAACCGGCTTACCTATTTCCATTACATTTCCCAGTCCGCTAAAATTATACTTTCTTCTCCACGATGGCATTGAATCGGATTCTCTCAAAGTTCGGGTTATTCCCATGTCTTTTTTCGCCCCACCTATCTTTTCGCCAAAATCTTCGTGTTGTACAGTTGCTTCTCCTGCGGTCAACTCATCAAGTACCTGGTCTTGTTCGTCTTGTTTTGTTTGAATGTTTTCTTCTTCTGTTTCACTTTTAACGCTACTTGTTTGGTTTTCAGAATCTAAGGCAGTATCTTTGCTGTCAGAAATACCTGAATTTTGAAGAGGAGCTGTGTCATTCTTCAAGTCATTCTGATTACTGGTAATGTCTGTAGTCCTATCGGTTGATTCAGGTATTTTTTCAAATGCTGTTAGTAGCCATGTTTTGGCTTCTCCATCCCATTCAAGTCTTACCGCTGCTTTATATTTTTCCGATTCTAACTGTACTCTATTTTCTGTTCGTTCTACTTCGTGCATATCATCTAATATGCCTTGTAAATCGGTTGCTACCTCGGGATGATATTTCAATATCTTGGCTAATCCAAAACCATCACTTTGAGAAGTTCCTTCTTTTCCCCAAACTAAATCTATATCACCAACGGATGTATGATGTAATGCACCTATGGCTTCACCGTCACGTTTTCCAGTCAGAAAATCAATAGCTTCTTTTGCTTTTCCTTTAAACTGATCGTAAATATTCCCAAATACGCCTTTTCCTATAGGGTTTACCATTTCGTTGGTGTCAACGATATGGTTTACGTCTTCTACCGGAATATCCTCATGAATCATTTTACCACCTTCATACAAATCAATGCTCTTTCCGTCTGTGTCTATTCCGTTTACGGTGTACTGTTTGCCTTGGTAGGTTACGGTTGATCCGTTTTTGAGGGGGATTTCTGAAAGTTGTTGGTGTGGTTCCGGGGTGTCTTTATACTCTGCAAACGGTTTCTTTTGTTTCTTTCCATCGTATAGCCATTCTTTGAAGTTATCCCCGGCAGGAGTAATGGATTTAAAACCATCCCATCCTTCGGAATAATTACTCATGTAAGCTGCTTTGGCTTCTTCCACACTGTCAAAACCTAACATTACCTTTGATTCATCAAATGAACCATCCGGCGAAATTTGATCAACAACAAAAATTTGTCCTTGCTTTGGATTATTACCAATGAAAACATCAATCGGATCATTATCATATCCAATGGTACCATCCAATTCACCATAGTGATTTTGCATGGTTACGCTCCATTTCTGACCGCCTTCGTCTATTCCTGAACGTTCTGTACCTTTCAGTGTTTCAATGGTTATATTATGGTGCTGTAAGTTTACACGTGCTTTTGGATATATACCTGTTTCCTTCTGCTTTTCAGTAGGATTGGTATTGTGGTCTTGTTCGGCTATGTAGTTGTCGAGTTCTGCTGTGTCGTGTTCAGCAATCAACTTATCCATGTCAGCAATTTGAGACATAGCCAAATCTGTAATGTTGTTTACATTCTGTTCAGCTCTTGCATTGTCCGCTTCTTGTTTGCGTTCTGCTACTAATTTTGCATGACGTTTCTTGGCTTCCTTGTAATAACTATTTAAAATAGCTATATTTTCTTCAGTGCTTATGCTTGGACTTAATCCAATAATAGATGCTGAATCATTCGTAGGAATATCAAACATCTCAATAGCAAGATTTTTTCTAAATTCATCAGCATTTTTTGATTTATACGCCAATTCATCTATAAGTGAGCTTAATTCTTCGGTGGTTCGGGGTTCTGTTGTTTCGCTCTCAGGTCCTTGATTGCGTTCACTTGGGCTTGTACCCGCTGGTTCTGCGTTAGTTTTGCCATAATCGGTATGTAATTGGTTGATAAAGTCTATTTGTTCGGGCGTAAAGTTAGTGATTCCCAAATAAGATTCCAATATATCATCCGGAATTTGTTCCAGATAATTGATTTCTTCGGGTGTAAAGCTGTCATAAACTCCGTAATCTTCGGGGGTAAGTTCAAAATTATTACGTTTTGCTTCGGCTTGTTCAAGTGCTGCCGTATTACTTTTAGTGGCACGCAAAACATCATGTACTAAATTAAGTATATCATGGTCGGTCATGTTTCTAACTCCGGGTATTTCTCCTGAGTTGCCATCTTCTCCGTACTCATTCCATATATTGTGAGCAAAGTCCTGCGGTGTAATGCCATTCTTTTCGTCAATAAGGTTTAAATATCCTCTTCGTTCTCCAACATTATCAGCAAAACCTAATTCATCGGCCATGCCTTTTTTCACTCCATCCGTTTTCCATTTGAATTTCAGTCCTCCGGCTATCGCTCTGAGGATATAATCTTCCATGTCAACATAATCACCTAAATTATTTTGGCGTTGTTGGAATGGGGTTGTAGTTTTTGGCTGTTTTGGCTCTAAAGTTTCTACATTTTCGTTATTTATTTCCGTTTCGGTAGGTTTTATTTCCGATGTTTCATTGATAACTGGTGCGATTTCTTCTGGAAGTGGTGCAGTTTGATCTAATGCTGCTAATTCTGCATCGTATTTAGCATTAATATCTCTAATTGCAGAAGGTAATAATACATGAAACGATAAATCATTCAATTCTTTTCGTAGATTTCTGAATTCTTCCAAATTCTCATCACTTACAGATCCATCAGCTTCACGTATATCTGACATTTTCTGTTTTATTATCGCAGCTTTTTCATCATCAATATATTCGTGGTCTTTTGCTAATTCTCCTTCTCCATGTTGAAATAATTCCTCGTTTCTTCTTCTTTCAATATCAGCTTTTTTATCTACTAATTCTTGTTCTTTTGCTGTCCTTTCCGCTTCCTCTTTTTGAAGTTGAGCAATTTCAGGGCGTAGTTTAGGTGCTGGTGTTTGAGTTTCCGCAACTGGCGCAACTTCTTCTTTTGGAAGATAGGCTTTGAATTCACCTAACTTTGTTATTAAAGTGGTGTATTCTTCGGATAATGCAATACCTTTGGCTGTTTGTTTGGCTGTAATAGCTCTATCCTCCTGCATTGTTTTGCTCTTGGCAAGTAGTTTGTTCGTTTCTTCTGCGTGTTTAGCTGTAGCACGTTGGTTTTCGGCTATCTGACCTTGTAATCGTTTCACTTGTCTTTCGGCTAATGCAATTGCAGATTCTTCGCCTTCGGTTTCGCGAGTATAGTTTATGACTTGTTCATCGGTCATGGCTTCAAAGTCAATAGAACCATCCTTTTTGGTCGGATAGCTTACTTTTTCGGTGGTGTTTTCTTGCAGCCCATTTTCGTTAGTTTGAGGGTTATTAATCAAATTGTCAGCACTTGTCGGCTGCATAGGTTCATTTTGTGGTGTATTTTCTATCGTTTTGATAGGTATCTGCTTTCCGCTTATCTGTGCGTACTGCTCTGGAGTTATCTCCATTGGCTCATCAACTAAGAATGCGTTATCTCCGTTTAGTTCAATTTGCTGTGCAAAGAACTGATTTGTTTCAGGATTATACGATACTTGTACCGGATTTCCGTTGTTTTCGTAACTCTCAACATCTGTCGGATAGAACTCTGCTTGTTGCTGTTGTGCAATTTGGTCTATCTGTTGGTCTGCTTCTGTTTTGGCTTGCTCAATAGGTTTTGCTTCGCCTACTGTTTTTATCAGGTTTGGATTGATTACTTTGGGTTCGCTATAAATGGGGTTTCCTTGCTCGTCTAAGCCTGTAATCTCTTTGAATGATATAATTCCTTCACTTTTGCGGTCAATCGTTCCATCCTCGTTATATTTAATTTCTCCACCGTTTACAATTCCTTTTTCTCCTGTTTCAAGTTCAATTTCCTGAATCGTTCTGTTGGTAACATTTACTGATTGATTGAGTAGTTCGGCTGCTTTGTCTTTTTCGGATTGGATTGGATCAGTAGTTTCAATTGAAGGCTGTTCAGAAACTTTTGGAGTAGGATTAGATTTAATTTTATCCCACTCATTCATAATTGATTTATGAATATCAACTGCATTTGCATTTTCAAGCGTTATTCCTTCGTTATAAACTCCACGTCCTTCAACTACCTTCCCAATAACAGAGGTTTCGCCTTGTCCGTTTACTCCAATTATGTTTCCTTCTTTATCGCTTCCGTACAAATAGTTTTTATTTCCGTCCGCATCGGTAGCTACAGTTATGTTTCCTGTATTTTGGTCGGCAAGTTTACTTAATTGTTGTTGAAGTCTATTCGAATAAATATCCCTTTCGTTTATATCAACAGTTTTATTTTGTTTGAATTCACCCATTTTGGCGTAAAAATCCTTTGCGGTCATGGTAATGCTATTATCAATCATGCTTTGGTTTACGTCAATCATCTTTCCGTCCGGGGTAATTCCTTTTTGATTTCCGGCTTTATCAGTAATAAGCTCTACAGATTGTTTTCCGTCTGTTCCGATTGTTACTTCACCGGATTCCATACGCCTGTTATATGTTTCTTTATTGGCTGAATACGCACTAAAAGGACTGATAAAACTGAATATAACTCCTTGCGCTGCTGCTGTTTTTACTTTATCGAATGCGTTTTGTGCTGTAATATCTTCTCCTGCTGCAAAATTGATTCCCATTTTACCAATTTCCATTCCTTCCATCGTTCCAATTGAACTGGCCATTCCTTTTCCGAATGTCTTTAATAGAGAAGGTGTTTTTGAAATGTAATTGCTTATTCCTTTGGAAATTAATTCGCTTTCAATCTTTGGTGCTGTTTCAAGTGCTGTTTTGGAAGCTGCACCAATAAGACTGCTAACTCCTTTTCCTAACCACTTAACGCCCATATTTCCCAATAATGCGGTTGCTCCGGCCATTACTGTTCCATATCCTAATCCTGTAGCCACTCTTGCTGCCGGATTTGATTCTTCGTTGTTTTCTGATTTGATACGATCATACTCTTTTATGCCATCTCCATAACCACTAACGGCAAATGTTCCGATAATAGCCGGGGTAAGTGCTCCACCTGTCAATCCATCTGCAACCGCCATCCCCATAAAAGGGACTGCACTACCTATTGCTGAACCTACTGAAGCAGATTTTGTTTTTGGAAGTTCTTCGTTTTCTGATTTAATTTCTTTATCGAGGTATTTTGATCTATCTTTCAGCCAATCACTATTAAATGTATCTCCAATAGCATTATAGATAGAACTTTGTACTCCTTTTGTTGCTGTTGAAGCTCCTGTATTAATACCTGTTATAACATCAGCTATACTTTGCCTGATAGGGTGTTGTGCTTCAAATTCACTCCTAAACTCTGAATCTGTCTGCTGTCTTTTTTGTGTTCTTTCAGGTATTGAACCGGTTAAGTTTAATGCAATTTTATCTTGTTGTTCCGGTGTAAGTTGTAGGTTTTTACCTTCTGTCGGAATAGTTGGAGTGTAATACATATCTCCTTTTGGTATTTCGCTTGAAGGAAGTTCATTCGAAGGTATCTCAATCACTGGCGCATTAATAGCCGTTGAATCAATCGTTCCTTGTCTTGGATTTGGAGTTGATATATTCCCTTGTGCATCGGTAACACTTGCACCATTACCTATATTAATTCCTTGTTGAATTTCGGGAGTGAATGCGTATGAAGGTTGTTTAGGTGCTGTAACTCCACTACCTTGAAAGAATTCAGGGAATTTAGAATTTATAACTGAAAAATCAGATTTATACGATGGATTATTTGCCGTTTCAACGTACTGCTTCAAAACATTTTTATCAACGTCTTTAAATTCAGGGAATTTTGAATAAATTACATTCCAATCTCCTTTATAAGCAGGATTATTGGCTGTTTCAACGTACTGTTTTAATAGTATATCATCCATATTTATCTTGTTGGTTGTCCTGTTACTGCTTTATAAGCTGGGATTATAGAAGTCGAACTACCCGGTGCGAAAGGGTTTGTTATTGGTGTTAGTTTCTTTGGTGCCGGATTAGGGCTTGCTGGTGCAGAAGTTTTTGGAACCACCTGCCCGTTTACAACTGAAATATATGGCGAACCAACTAATGATAACGCATTTGTCGGATTTAATTTGATTGCTTTTAATACGTCTGCATCTATTTCAGTTCCATCGGGATATTTACCTGTTTTCGTTGCCATTTCAGCCACTTTCTTACTCCACGCCTGGTAGCTGTTCTTCGGAAGTACATGAGCCACGTTATTCTCGTCAATATAGGTTTCAGTTTTATTATCTTCTCCAGTCTTTTTATTCGCAGAAATAGCATTTGATTGTTCGTGAAGTTTCAAACTCTTATCCTGATAGTTTTTTTGGTTTTCCTGAGCTTTTGCCTTTAAAGTTTGTTCCGCTTGCCATTTAGCCATATTTACGGCATTCTGTTGCGCTCTTGCTTCTGCTTGTGCTTTAAGTATTTCGCTCCTACGTTTATCAACTTCATCCTGAAGCATATATTTGAACTGATTGTTTTTGTATGCGCTTGCTTCGGCTTTGTATTGGTCGTTTAATCGTTGTAGGTTAGCATCAAGTGTTGGGGCTACTGATTGTCGTTGAATAGGTTTACCACCGTTACCAGTGGTTACTCCTTCGCCTACGGTCTTAATAATGTCTGCTAAGATTGAAAGATTCTTATTTCGCTGAATAGTTTCCGCTTTTGTTTGGTCGTATTCGGGTTTCTTGGCATATTGGTTGTAAAGGTCTAGGAAACTTTGTCCGGTTTGTGAAGATTGTTTTGCTATATCTACCGGAGTTTTAGGCTGTTGATTTGCACCGTTTGGATCGGTCAATAAATTTCCTTCATCATCGTGTACTCCGTCTCCTTGTGGAACATTAAGGGTGTCGGGTGCATCATTTATGGTTGCATCCGGATTCAATTCATCATATGGAGTAGTTTCTGTAGCCATTATTTCGAAGTATAATCGTTATTCTGTAGTAGTTCGGGATATAAAGCAGGGTTTAAATCATTCGAAGTATCTACTTTATTCGGTGTAGTTCCACTCAATAAAGCTGCCGAACCTAAGTTGTTCGCGTTGCCCATAAACGTTCCCCATGCTGCCTTTTTAGCTTCATCTACTTGATTTTGCGCACCGAATAACGCTGAGCGTCTTGCGTTATATCCTGCAAGCGCCTGGTCTTTCCGTTGGCTTGCTGTGGCTGCCATTCTGTTCACTGCATTAGCGTAAACATTGGCATTATTCTTATCCTGTACGGCTGTAGCTTCGGGGGTTGCTCCGGTAATAGCTGCTGTACGTTGTGCTTTTTGAGTTTGTTCTCGTTGGTTATTGTCGAGTTGTCTAAGCATTGCAGCATTTTCAGAACGTTTCAAAACATCCTGATAGTAATCTTTATTGAAAAGGTTCTCGCTGTATGCTTTCTCTCCATCAAGTGCCTTTTGTTGCTTTTCGGCTATTTCGCCTTGTGCAATACCTCCAACGATATTACCTACTACTGAAGTAGCAAGTCCTAATCCCGGTATAATGTCTAATCCTGCCATAATACTAATTTTATGCAAAAAAACTAATTTAAAAACTATTACTGTTGTTTAAAAAACACTTTATTTCTGATTGTCAAGTATTTTTTTCAAAACATCATCGCCATTACTATCTTCAACTTTTACTGAAGTAAGTGTAGGCATTACATATTTTGCTAAGGTTGACCATGTTTTTACTTTGTCAGCATCTTCTAATCTGTTCCATGCAGCTTTTACATCCTCAAATGATTCATCCATGAAGTCAGTAAGTAATTCTCTGGCTTTCTTGGTAGTTTTGTTTGGAACGTTTCCTCTACCTTTTGGATTAAGTACCTGTCCTTTCTCAACTTTCATTTCTTTTCATTTCTTTAATGAAGTTTTCAAATAAACTTACTAATTTCTAACTCTAGATACTCAATGCTTGAATTTTGAGTAAGATTTCCAATAAATCCAACTCTGATATATTTTACGTCAGTACGTTTTACGATTGCACCAATATCTTTAAACTTTTCAAGTTTGCTGTTTCCTACTAAGAATATCCATTTCTTGCAGTCATAGCTTCCGTAGATATAAAGTCCTGCGTATCGTTGATAGTCTAAAACCCTTACAGGTATTCCATTATGTATTGCATTATTATAGCTATTTTGAAGCTCAAATTCACCACGTAAAACAATTTTTAGTACATTGTGTGTCTTTGTGTCTGAAACTTGAATAGGTCGTGTAAGGATCATTGTTTGAACTGAATCAGTCGCTTTATCTGAAAGGTCGAATAAGTCAGAACCTTTTAGTAGTAATTGGTTTGGATAATCATTTACAAACTGACTTCCGGTTTGATTTACTTTGTACCAAACTCCCTGACTAATCACATAGGAATAATCTTTGGCCGGATCGGTAAACCAAACTTCTTTTTCAGAATAATTATATCCGATTATTGCAGTTTTTATGTATTCTAAAAAGGTTTTATCGGTAATAGTTTCGTTTAGCGTTACTATTTTGTCGCTTTGTATTGCGCTGTAGAATTGTTGATAGTCTTGAACGTTGAAGTAATCTCCTCTCATTACCTTGCTGAGTTCTTCTACTGTGGCACCGGATATAATCATCACTCCGTTATCTGTTGTGAATACCACTCCGGAATCAATTGTTTTAATTCCGTTCTTATTGTTTAGTACTTCTCGGCTTATTGGTCGGGTTGAGCTATAATTCACATCTGCACCTCCCACGTATAAGCCATAAATACCATCACTACACAAAACATAAACCGGCACAGCTCCAAACTGACCTTGCGACATTTCAATTGTATTTGTGGCAAATCCTCTTATCTGTCCGCTTCCTATCGGGTAGGTATTTTCAAGTGGGAAGGTGAAAGGATTATTTATTTCGCTAACCTTTACTATGTTTGAGTAAATTAGTTCTCTGTTCTGTTCGGTTGGGAATGTGGTTTCAATTGTTGCACTTGGAAGTGATATTGGTTTTAAGTCAGGATCAATATAGTATGCAAAGTTTCCGGTACCTGGCTTTAATGGAAATACTTTCTTTTGGGCTGAATCAATTACATAATCCCCATACATATTTTTATCTCCCTCCAATAAACCATAAGCATAATATGTATCTACTTTATCATTTGGAGTTATAAAACTAAGTATTTCAGATCCAATAATCATTCCACGTATTTCTCCATTAAATACATCGTCTGTTGAATTATAACGTATTGTTGTTTCTCCGGAAGGAAGAAGTAAATTTCCTGACCAATAATCTTCTGGATTTTCGGGATCGGATGTTTCAAATGTTATCTTACATCCACATATAACATTTATTGTAGGTGCAGTTTCAGCTACCAACTCAACATAACTTGCTTCGTTAGTTAGGTTTATGTCATTTTTTACTGTCGCTTCGCCAAGATACTCTCTGTCATTTCCATACCCCCTATAAAGAGTTATTTCTGTGGCTCTTTTGTCGGGATAAGATAAAAATGGGTTGAGTTGACATGAATCCCAATCTACTTGTCGTAATTCTCTGATTACTGTTGAAACTCCGTTTTCGGTCTTTATCTTTACTTGTGAATATCCTTTTTCTAAGGCATTTGTTTCAGTCAAGGAAGGGAATTGTCCTATTCCCTGATTAGCATAGAAATTTGGTATCGGGAATCCGTGCGAAAGGACTGTTTTGTTATCTCCAATATGAAGTTTTGAGTTATACACAAATTGAACTTCGGGTAATTGGGTATGGTGTGAAAAATTATCGTAGTCTAAAGTTTGTTGAGAAGTAAGGTTTTCAAGTATTCCGTCTGATAAGTCAATTGTTTGCCATTCTCCTATTGTTACTTTTCCGGTAGTTGAACCGGTTACAATATCTTCGAAAGGAATTTCTTTGACTTTATAGAATGTTTTTAATGCGGAAAGTTCTTTGATTATTTCTTCGTTAGTTTTTGGTTTGGCAAAATAATTTTCGCTTTTATTTGCTTCAACTCCATTATAGTTAAAATCTCCTTTAT
>Ga0118677_10004693_pt1 | contig 24622 bp, 28 predicted proteins | sample AliMusrvi5mmetaG_FD_86154 | JGI IMG/M metagenome (GOLD analysis project Ga0118677, IMG submission 86154)
CCTGTCTCTCTACCCACTTTTCTATAGTAAGTCCAAATAAATATTCTTTTTTATTTAAAATAGTATTAAGCTTTTCATTCTCTTCTTGAATTATTTTATCTTGTGCCCGTATCTGGGAGGGGATTGCCAATAAATTACGAGTATTTTTAAGGCCAGAGATATAATATTTTAATTGAAAAATTTCGTCTTCATCATTTTGTGTCCAGAGTCCATCTTTAGCAAGAATTTTAGCCTGTTCCTCTTCTGATATAAGCCCATTAGAGAGTGCTTCCCGATGCTTTTCCTCTTTTATTTCATCAATATTGACCGTTTCAACAGCCGAGAAATGCTTGATATACATATCTTGACCATTAAATTTGATTAGCGTATATCCTTTTAGAATATCACTAACGACCTTATTAATTACTCTAGATTGCTGTTCTGACAACATAACAGCTTACAGAGTGGGTTATTCAGCAGTTTCGCCTGTGACGGTATCTGTCGAATCTTCCTCTTCCTCATCCTTTTCAGAATCTACTTCGGATTCTAGATAATCTTTAGCTAAAGCGGCAAACTCTTCTGCGTTCTTAGCTCTTGACATGAACCAAAGAGAAACCAAAGAGGATGTTTTAGAAATAATTTCGGTATAATACGAAGCGTTGACATCATCAGATTCAGAAGTATCAACTAATTTATCAAACGATGCGCCCTTTTCTTCGAATGAAGCACCTACATACACCGGGGTATATTTCTCTCCATCTTTTTGATATGATAGAGTCAGAATCCACCAGAATAAAGTTTTGTTACGGGCGGTTACTTCGGCAGTATTATTATAGACGCTATTACGCGCATTTTCATAATTATTAATGACCTGTCTAAGATTACCATTCTCTTCGTATAAACTTTTAATTTTAGCTACGTCTTCCTCAGTCTTACCTTCTTTTTTCTCCAAATCATAAATAGCCCCAAGATTCTCGCCTAATTTTATATAAGAGTTTGCATATTCGTCAACCTCGACCTGAGAAAAGATTCCGCCCTCATTACCATACATCTTATCCACAAGTGCGCTTGTAAGCATTCCAGCGCGAACATTGCGGCCAAACTCTACGTTATAGAATACGTCTCCGTTATCAGTTTCGATACGGGATGGGCGCTTTAATGCGAAAGTAACTGGAATAGTCTTTTTCACTTTACGGGTAATCTTGCTTCCATCGGCCTGATTTTCCGTTTCATCTACCTCGATAGTCTTTTTGATGTCAAATTCGAATAGTGTCTTCATATATATTTATATTTTATTATTTTTTAATTATTAGTCTGATCTATGTCTTGGGAACAATTTTTAATAATCTGATTCCCAAAATCGAGAATCCTCTTACGCTTGCGTTGGAATAATTCTTCATTGAAGTAATCCGCTAAATCCACCGAACTAGAATATTGTTCTGGTAATGCATTTTTAAGTTTTCCCATTGCATTATCATGTTCAAATCTTAAATCTTCTAACAAAATTAGAAACTGTTTAAACATAAACGTCATATGCTTGCGAGCATGAAATAACGCTTCATCCTTAGAGATGACCTCATATCCTTTATCCATAATTAATTCCTTTAACCAGTTACCATTACAGAGAAAGGAATGATATGAGAACAAAAAAAGAGGCAACCATTTAAGATTGCCCCTTTCAAGCAGAGAGAAAGTCTCTTAGTTAATTATTTAGTTCCATTGTCCCGAATAGAACAATCCACGGGCCTGATCAGTTGGGCCACCAACATAAGCTTCGAATTCCAAATCAAGCGTTTTAGCGTGAGATTTGACTTCAAGGCCATACTTGTGACTGATAAGTTTAGCACCCTTAACTGTGTATTGAACAGCAATCGCGCCGGAAGTCGGCGGGCAAGCTGGCTCAAGCAAGTTAACAACGAGGTTATATCCATTATCTGTGCAAAGAATCTGGTTAAGATCACCAGTATTCGAGTCACCGACGATGGTGGAAACCGTCATCTTAACTGGAATCGGAACGTTGATTTCCTTAGAGCGAGGATAGAAGCTACCCAAGGCGGAAATGTCAGTTCTGCGAAGTTCTACGGTAATGTGATAGTTCTGAACTTTAAGATCGTTAGCAGCAGCACCGATAACATTGACATTACTGACATCCAATTTAATATCGCCGGGGCGGATTGCAGCGGGTTGACCAGCAAAACCAGAGTTAGCGGTAGGGAGCAAGAATGTTTGACCAGCAGCTAATGCACTTGTGTTTGGGTCAATAGCAGGAGAAGCACCCGATGGGACATTATATCCACGGAAGTTATAAGCTTCAATATTGATAGATTCTGTAGCAAAACCTCCAACAGCGCCTTCTGCGGCGAAGGAACTGATGAAACCGTTACCGATTCCATAACAAGAACGATCATTACCAGCATAACCGGCAGCATCCTGACCAGCGGGAGCAACGGTGATATAATAGTTACGATCATTTTGTGTCCCGTCTAAGAAACCAGAAATAAAGTTAACACCATTATTAACGGTGAAACCTAAATTTGAGGCATTATTAACATTCGTTACAAAGTAAGAAACGTCTAAAGATACGCTAGGAGGGGTTGTGATAACCTGATCAATAGGTGCTAAAACGCCAAATTCTTGAACGAATTCACGTCCAACGTTGAAGCTATAGTTAGCACTCTGAACACGGTGAAGCTGGTTAATGGTGGTTTGGACACCTGTAGCTGGTGATGGGCCAGCGAAAACAGCTTCGTTAGGATAGAATATACGATTTCTTGCCATAATAATTAGATTTGAAACGAGTTACAGATAAAAACGGAGACTGAGAACAATAAAAGAGGAGTAAAGAATATAATTTAATTATAATCGTGGAAAACGGGCAATAGTTAGAGAAAGATCGCTCATACCGATAAATATGTTCAAATCTAGCTCATTTTGAATTTCGGCTTGAAATCTATCAAACGAACAATCTATATATAAATATTGGTTGGTGTCATGATTGGCCCCGACATCATTAAGATAATTGTATGATCCGCTAGACAAATCTCCATAGCGATTGAAAGGAGCATTCGGCAATATCTGTATTACCTTTTTATTCATATCTTGAATGATGCTAGATAATCCGTCCATCATATATTCGTTCTCGGCCATCGCTATCAAACGATAATTATAGATAGATTCGTCTTCGCCACCCAACGCGAACGGAACATTATGAGCATTAGTGCTTCTGATATAAATACATGGCACTACTTCTGCAATAGGAGGTAATCCGCTTTTGGCAATGTTATATTGGGGGCGAAATCTCATTTTTCCGTTATAGATTAACTTATTATCGGCTTGATAGGTCGTATAAGTATTGAAATCCTTTACCGCATAGTTCGCGGTTATTTTCTGATCTGTTTTAAAAGGTAAAATTACCCGACCACCATAATCAATCACCAATCCAGACTGTCCACGGTTTAAATAGGTATCTCCCACCCAAACTCCACTAATTATATTGGCCCCATTAATGCTAGAATCATAAACACACTGCCCATAAGGATTAGAATAGGTTCCAGAATTAGGTATTCTGGGATCATACGCATAATAAAGTTGGCCAGAAACATTTCTATAAGCTGCCCCTTTATTTAAAATTTCATGTTCAATAAATAACTTTAAGCTATTATTAACCGTATGGGTAAATTGTGTTTTCATTATTTAGTGAACCTTCCACCCGCATTACGGATATTATAATATTTTTGACCTTCCTCAGAACTGCTATATGCCCCAATATCTTTAGCATCTTTAAGAGTCTGAATAAACTCTTTAATAATCGGCGTCATATATGGCGTAGGTAGGAATTCGCCGGGATTTTTAAGGGAATTTTTAATCTGGATACCGAATGAAGACCTGCCAACTTCGGGGGCCGAAATAAAGTTGGCGATATTTGATAGTCCATTTTCAACCGCTTTCAACCATGAACGAGATGACCAATGTAACGGTGTCAATGCCTCTAATTCTGCAATACCCAAATAATTAAATGGGAAATTATATTGACGATTAACCATCGGAGAGTCAGTCTTAATCCAAAAATCTTCTTGAATATGTTCTAATAACTCTTCTACTGGATGGGTTCCCTCTTGAAAACCGAAAAATCCGAATAGACTTTTAGGATGATCCCCGCCTACTATAAATTTAGAATTGAATGTTGGGCTTTCTAATTCTTCGCTGATTGGATGGCGAGAGACTTCTTTGATGACATTCTGTTTTGCTCTTTCAAATGTTCTTGAGGCTAATCTTCTAGCAATGGGCGCGGAAACTTTGGCAACTTCGATATCTATAATTGCCTCCATTGCTTTAAAATCAAATGTTACGCCGACATTAGCCATGTTAGTTTTTAATCTTCAAAAATAATGTTCTAAAATTAGGGTCAAATAAACCATGAGGTCTAGGCGTCTGCCAATTTTCAAATTGATACCCGTCAAATTGAACATCTTTAAGATTGGTAAAATAGGTATCGTAATCTTCATCCCTTACTTTAATACGCACTAACCCACCATCTGCATCTACTTTAAAGTTCTGCCCCATCCTTCCTTTAACTTCTTTTAAACTATCGAGACTCTTATCATAAAGAATACGCGCACATACAGTTCCCGAAACGGGAGTATATTCTACATAATCTTCTGACCCTTGACCATCAGGACCATTATAATAATAATTAAAATTAACATCAGTAGATATAATTGTCTCTAATGGCGTTTTATATACTAAAATAGGGCGGCAAAATGTTTCATGCAAATCATTAATAGCCCCCGAATATTCTAACCGTTCTAATTCTCCAATTAAATTCATTATGCCTCTTGTCTATAAGTATTCGGGATTTGGTTGAGAATATCGCTATATCCATATCCATAATACTGATAGAAGCTGTTAACTTTAGGCAGAATAGATTTGGGCATCGCCATATTGGTTCGATAGAATAAAATTGCTTCGTCTAATAAGGTTTTTTCTTCTCTCGCTAGTTGTAAATAAGTTTTCGCGATTTCATTCTTTGAAACTCTCCTGACCATCGAATCGCCTTCGTGCAATTCACTCCAATCATAAGCACTTGCCCCTAAACGATTTGTGGCTTGATTATTATAGTAGCGAACCTTATACATCTGGTTCATAATACCAGATTCCGCAATATTAAAACCGGGGTCTATATTACCCGAAATAATATTATGAGATTCCGCTAATATATTGTTAAGATAGCCAATAGAATTATCAATCCAATAACTTATTGTCCCTGTAGAAATCCCAGAAGGTTCGCCAAGGTCGAAATATATAAATTGTGCCAAAAGAGATGTGTCATCAAGAGTGTCCGACATAATATAAATGTTACAGTTTTTTTCTCTATTAGAGAACTATCGGGAGGGTTACTTCTCTTCAAATACCCCGCATTGGTCGCATATCTGATTAGTCAGAGGGAAAATATCTCGTTTAATGCATAAGTATTCTGTGACATCTTTAGTCGCGCCACAACTACATACCTTTACTTTCCCCTTAACTCTCTCAGGAGAACGATGTTTACAAACATCAATTCTCTCCATAATTAACCCGCGATCTTTTTAAGAAGCTTGGCTAATTTATCGGGATTTTTGGGCTCCACATACTGTTGCTCGACAGTATTATAGTATCCGCCAGCTTTTTTGCTATACTCCGCGAGTAATCGTTTGGCCAGAATAGGCTTATTGCTGATAGGGAGAATCCCCACACTTGCTGCGTGTGCTTGAATCTCACTCATACTCATATTGGTGAGTTTTATCCTATACTGTTCCTCTGTCATAGAGGCATAAGGATTCGATACGTTCCCAAGTAATTCATCAATGCTTCTGACTTTGCGTTTCCCTTGACCGTGTTTTAAAACTACAGGTTGATCCGCTTTACCGTCTATCGTTATTTTAGTTTTTACTTTTGCCATAATATATTGCTTTCTAAGGGGGCTTTACACCAATGCATATAGATATGAGAATAATTATTTACAAGTTTTTACATATTTAGCTTGTCCACAATCCCAAATTTTAGCCATACCATGAGCATATCCAGAACTGCCGGGATAAGCCATTCTATGCAGGGTAATTTTAGAATCCGTCCATTTAAATGATAGGGAAGAACCTTTAAATTCAAATCCCAAATCTTTTAAATAATCACCCTTCCCATATCGCTCATCTATAAAGGTGATAATCGAAGAAGTATTTAGTTTTTGTTCAATATATTTTAATAATTTGGAAAATCCGCCCACTACACTCAGCCCCATTATAGAACAAAAACGAGAAATCTCGTATTGTCCATTCCCCCGACTATAAATTTGTAAAGCACATACTATATCTCCATTATAACCTAATGAAAAGCATCGGCCTTTCCCACTTCCCATTAAATGATTGGATAAAAAGAAATCGGTAGCCTTTTCTTTATCTAGCTCGACTACCTCACATTTTCGGGCAAAGATTCGCTCGTTATTAATTTGGCAAGCATTAGAAATTATAGATCGGACTATATCTGGTTTAAATATAATCTCATCTTGTCTGAAAAATAATACTCTGTATCCGCACTCTTCATAAGTCTTCTTCTTTTGAAGATGATATTGTTTTTCTTTATTCTGGTCGTTATGCCAGTATAATCCATCGCATTCAATAACTAATTTATTATTTTCAATCAGAAAATCAGATTTACGGCCCCCTATAATACCATGCTGGGTAAATGTAATATTTAAATCATCGAGTATATGGCGTATAATTTGTTCAATATCACTTTCAGATCGTTTAAAATTTTCTAAAAAATCAGGGCCATAATTTCGTAACAATGCTCCTGCGTGTTGTCTAGATAAGTCAGCTATTTCTGCCCACTCTTCGATACGTTTACCACCATAAAGTTTAATAATCCCTCGTTTAATCGCCGTTGCCTTGGCTTTTGCGGCAATATCGGGATTTTGCATTGCGTTTTTACGCCCATATTTCTGTAGGTTAGTTTTTTCTTTTTTATCTTTAGCCTCTGGCGTAGCCGCCGCCCATTCTACCCCATGTTTTTCTAAACTAGTCTGCCTGATACGCTTATCTCTTTCTTTTGTTTTAGAATAATGATCGGCCCCATATCGTTCCATAGACGTTTGCTTAATTTTCTTTTGGCATTCCTCAGTTTTAGAGTAATGTCCCCCGTATCGTAAGTCTTGCGTCTCGTTTCTTTTATTTAAAATTTCTTGTCGTTGTCCCTCTGATAAGGCTTCCCATTTTTGTTTGCAGATGCTTTGATGCTCAGGACGTTGAGTATGATGCGCTACTCCATATTTTTTTAAAGTGGTTTCCTTTCTTTTATTTTGAAGTTCCTCTCTTTGTTGTAGGGTCATTTGACTCCACCTTAAAGAAGCCTTTTCTCTACTCACTTGTTGTTGCGATGCATACTCTACTCCATATTTACGAAGACAAGTTTGCTTTCTTTTAATCTTAACAGATTCGGTACGAGTTATAATTTTATCTCCATAACGCTCCAAATTAGTAAGTTGTGCTTTTTGATATTTGCATTTGACACAAGCCGTTTTATTACAGATATGTTTCTTTTTACCGTCGTAGTAATAACGATAGCTCATATATATTTCATTACCGCAGAAATCGCAGCAAGCGTAAATCATTTTATGGCTTGACGACTTCAATTTTTTAATAGATGGGTCAGCTTGACGACTTTTAATTAATAATAGCATAATATTGGATTCTATATATCTATTTTACACTATTTCACTATAAAGTCAACTTATTTTTATACAATAAAAAACCCACATCTCTGTGGGCTTTTTAGTTGATTGTTAGTTGGTTACGATTAGGACGCAGCAACGGTGAGTCCACATAACGCACGGTCATCCACCACATTGTAACACTGATTGGTCTGAACATACCAGCCGAGTTTCTCTTGGCGGGTTAAGAACTGATCGTCAACCATTACGTTCGCTTCGGACTCGTTCGCACCTGTCTCAACCGCTTGGATCAAGGAAGGGCGAGAAGAGTCAATGCCGAGGATTAATTCAGCACCAGCAGTGAATGTGCCATTGTAGTAGTTATCGAAGATAGCTGTGAATGGGCTAGCCGCATCAAGTTCATTTACTTCATGGAGAGCAACACCGAAGATTTCGGATGTTCCAGCAGCATTGTAGATGGACTCACGGATACTGTCAGGAAGCGCGACCGAAGAAGCACCACTTGTAGCAACCGCACCAGAGCGGGTGTTAACTGGCTGATAAGCGAAGCTACGAACATCGGCCATACGCTGATAACTCAAGAAGAGGTCAGTTACGCCACGGTTCGAAGCGACAGGAGTTCCACCATCCCACGCAGAGTTGATCTTCTTAACGCGGACGAGAAGGGCATTCAAGTCAGCAATTTGGAAGACTCCACCAGCCACGGAAGGGAGAATGTGAGAGAGGGCAACCCCGTTCACGTTAGTAGAAGCCTGTGCTGTAGCAGCAAGGATAGGAGTGAAAGCAGCAACTTCTTTCTTAGAAAGAATTTCCTGAGTCATACGCTCAATAGCGCGGGACACGTTCTCAAGCTGTCCGAGACGAGCATATTTCTTCAACATGCTAACCGCAGAGTCAAGCGTGAAAGGAACGAACTTCAACTCTTGCAAACCTTGGACATGAGAGGTCGGGAGGCCACCAGCGATGGACTGACTCCAAACTCTAACAGTGTCGGCTGGCTTGTCGAGCCAAATGTCGAGCGGGATAGAAGGATAACTGTCTTCCGCATAAGAAATGCGATCATACAAGTTGGTAGCAACCGCAGCGCGATTGATGACCTGTTGCATAAGCGTGGAGATAAACTCCGCAAGAATTTCTAATGCTTTAGCAGAAACTTCACGATTCTTAGAACCAGCAGCCTTGATAAGCTCTACTTGTTCGGGTGTTTTGTCTAATTTGATTTTCATAAAGGTATTTATTAAGTGTTTCTTTGGTTAATTATTCAATATTAGAGTTCAATTTTGAGAAGCGCAAAACCATCTGCACCAGTTGAGCTAAGGAATTTACCGACGCGATTAGCAGTAACCGAAGGGGCGACTACGACGATAGAACCGTCACCGCTAGTTGAAATAGCAGCACCAGAACCAGCACCGGGACTTCCTTGGAATCCACCGATTTCGACAACTCCACGAGTAAGAATAGGAACTGCTTCACCGCTAAGAACACAGTTAAGAGCATCCCTCTTATACTTTGGCTTGAACTTCAAGAGTTCTCCGTTTTCGTCAACTTCCTTGACATCGTAAAGCAACATACCAAGAACTTTGGACGAGCCAGAGGCGGTAGCTGTTACGCGAGCGTTAACCGTGTGACGGAAAGCCCATGTCTTGCTGAGTAATGCACCAGCCGGAACAGTAGAGTAGCTGTTCTGGTTATTAGGGGCGAAGGTTGAAAGTTCCACGAATGTTCCCTTGCTTGCGGCTGCGCCGTCATAAGCATAGAAATTGATGACATCGTGTTCGTTATAGTCTCTGAATGGTTTGATTTCCATATAAGTTTTTCGTTATCAGTTGTTTACAAATTTTTATTTAATATGAGAACAATAAAGTTAATTATTTTTAATATCTCTTATTAGATTGTTACGGTAATACCTTTTCCGATGGTGAAAGCATCGCGGTATTTGTTAATAGAGTCATCACCGAATTGAAGAGTAGAAGCAACTACTGTCGTAGCTGGTGTCAAATCTTCGAGAGGCTTTGTCTCATCGGGTTTCACTTCGTCTTCCTTCTTCTCTTCCGAAGCAACAACAGTTACAACGGGTTTTTTAGAAGCGATGACTTCTTTATTCTTTTCTTTAGCAAGAACATTGAATGATTTCGTCCAACCAGTAAAATCTTCATCGGCCAATCCACGGATTTGTCCAGCAATGATTTCGCGGTCTTCATCAGAAAGTTCAAACTCGCCATCAAGAAGATTCATGCGCTCATTAAAAGTAGCGACGATCTGTTCTGCAACACGGGCGTCTTCGATTTCTTTAAGCTTTGCTTCGACTTCGGTGTTCTTAGTTTTAAGAGCCTCTAATTCGAGAGTAAGTGCTGCCAAAGATTCTTTAGCGGTTGTTGCTTCGACTGCTTTAGCTTTGACTTCGTTGGAATATTCCTCAGATTTCTTAGCGAGTTCCTCGGTGAAAAACTCACTGATAGCAGAGGCTTTAATCTCCACACCAAGATTTTCATCCGTAATTTGATCAATTGATTTGATTTTCATAGTAGATTGTTTTAAAGACGTTACAGGTAAAGAGTTAGACTGAGAACTTTTAATTAAAGATTCCGTATTTTGTTTTGATTGAAGTTCAATTAAACCAGCTTTAAGTTCCGCGATAGCTCCAGCATATTTTGCGTCAATAGCAGCTAATACATCAATTTTTTCTATCTCTTTCTCTTCCTCTGCGATCATAACAATCCCCTTTACCTGAGCAGCCGGATTAACAACAAGCCCCGCGCCCAATGGAGTTAAATTTTCTCCGCCAGCGATTACATAAAATCTTTCGCCCTTCGCGGTAATACATTTACCATCATTCCAAGGTAAATAAGGTTTATATGTTTCAATAGAAGCTTCGTCTGTTATAAGATTCCCCTCATAGATATTTTGTGAACCGGTTAAAATAAAATATTCATCAAAACTCATTTCCCAAGATAACGAGATATAACCTTGCTCGACTACCAACGGATTAGTTACCGCTTCGATAGTGGTAGCCATACTTTCATCAACATGTGGCCAAACTATGAACCCGATAGTAAGATTTACTGGTTTTTTACCAGCGATAGCATCTTCATCTGATATTTCTAATCCGCTATCCCTATCAGTTAAAATTGCTTTACTAATATACCCTACGACCTGTGTGCGATCATGATCTTTATTAATTTGTTGTCCGATAAACTTTCCTTTGATTCTTACCGCATCTTCGATAGAGATACCATGTCCATTTTTGTTAGCAAGGCCGGGAACAGCTAAATTACCCGCCAAATACCACATTGATTCATTTACTGGCGTCTCTGATTTGAAATTTTTCGAAATATCCGAAATATTGGCAAATAGAGATAAACCATTCTCGAAAGTATCTTTATCTATGATGCTGGCGGAGCATTCAAATGACATTTTAGGTAACTCTTTACCTTCTCCTAGTTTAATCTTCATAACAGAAAACTTACAGATATTTATTAAAATTGAGAACAGGTAAAAAATAGGTTCCCCTTTATATCTTTTATCTGTAACCATTTAAAGATTATTATGTCAGATTCAAAAAATTTAGAGTTTTTATTAAATAGAGTCGAAAATCGACAAAAAGAGCTAATAGAGCTATCTTCTTATCTATCGGAACTCGAAAGTCAATTATCATTAGTTTTCGCGGCCTCTCCCGATATGATTATTTTTATCCATAAAGACGGGCGTATTATCAAGGTGAGCAACGCGGTTCAAAAAATCTTGGGATATAAGCAAGAAGAAATGATTAATCAATATATCTGGAAATACATCCATCCAGACGATATAGAAAAAACCAAACAAGCCAGATCGGAATTGCTAGAAAGCCGTGTTTTATTTTTTGACCATAAAGAATATTTTACGAATAGATGGTTGAAAAAAAATGGTAATTACGCCAAATTGGCTTGGCGTTTTTCGCTATATGATGAAAACGAAGACCATACGATAGGAATTGCTACAGATGTAACTTCGCTGGTATTAGATAATCCATTTAATTTTGGCTTGATCCATAAAGCGTTAAGCATGACTAAAGACGGGATAGTTATCACAGATATGATGCAGCCGAATAATCCAATTATTTATGCCAATATTGCATTTTGCCACAATACCGGGTATAGCATCCAAGAATTACTAGGAAAAAATTGCAGGGTATTACAAAGCGATGATAGCGATCAGGCGGCTCTCAAAACTATCCGCGAAGCTATCCATAATGGAGAAAGCTGTGAAGTGTTGCTCAAAAATTTTAAAAAAGACCGCACAATATTTTATAACCACGTATTGATATCACCCATTATAGAAAATGAAATAGTAACTAACTATATCGGAATTTCTAGAGATTTGACCGAACTGATTAATGAGGGCGTATATATCTGGGATAAATTTGCTCCACGGGGCTTTGGGAAGAAACAATAATTTATGGAAGATGACCAAGAAACAGAACAAAATTTTGATAGCAAAAAGGGATGGTCGCAATACCAGATATTAGTTTTACAATCGTTGCGCGATCACACCACCATGCTCAAAGAAGTCATGGAAAAAATTAGTATGCTAGAAAAGCAAAATGCGGTATTAGATATTTTAAATAAAAATTGGAGAGATAATTACGATAAAAATTTATCCGTATTTAACGACGATTTGATAAGCACCCGCCAAGATATCACCGATTTGGAAGAACGTTTGCGCCCGATTGAAGAAAAGCACTTGATGGAAGAAAAATCCACATTAAGGCTCAAGAGTATTTGGGCGGTAATCGGAAGCGCGGCAGTTATCGGGATTAATCTTATAGTAGAGGCAGTTAAATACTATTTGAGCAAGCATTAATTATTGCTTTTAATCCATTGGCGCAAATCTGAATTTCTATTAAGCCAACCGCTAAGATATTTTTTAGATGCGGGGCGTTTATCGGCCAGATTTTTGTAAAATTGGTCGCGCAAATCTAAAAATTTATCAACGTCGCCGCCAGATTGTTTCAGAAATTGCTGCGCGCGTCCCGGCCCGCTATTTACGCAAACATCCATAAAAGCATATTTCAATTTCCCATCTAAAGAATCGCAGTTAAACTTATTCCAGTAAGACCTAATATATTCATCTGTCGCGGTTTCTTTGGTTAAATTTGACGGGTCGCCATGATAAGATGCGGCGTCTATTCCGAATTTAGTTCCCAACAGTTTTCCCTGATAGTAATTTCCGTTGTCCGATTTGTCGTATTCTGTAATAGCGTGGTCATACTGACCATAAAACCCCTTTTCAAATTCCGTTTCGTGGGGGAGAATAAAATTATCAATAAAATGAAGAGCTATAGTATCATTCATTATATCGTATTTTGAGTTATATTAATATTCTCTGCGGGACTTTCTTCTAACTCGTCATCAAAATCATGCGTCTTACGGCTCCCCAGAGAGCGAATCTCTTGGTCGATAGCTATATTTTTATTTTCGTTCATATTAACCGTTTGTTCGCTTGCCCCACCTTCGGTTAAAGTATTTGTATTAGATGAATTACTATTAGCGATACTTACAAGTCCTCGCGCCCCTATTAATACAGAAACGACTAATCCTAGAATAGTATAAAGGTCGTGATGAATAGTGACAAAACTAGAATAGGCAGCAGGGGGTAGAAAGAATAATATAGCCGTAGCAAAAAGAAAAATTGTTACAATAATTGCTATACTTATGAAACACATGGCAAAACTCGCAGAAGACATGTGTGCTATCTCTGATAGGGGTTTTTCTGCTGGTGTTCCAATAAATTTTGTAGGTGCCGCTCCTTTCCTCATAAACCACGTCAGGTTGTTAGTTATTTTTTTAGTTGTTTGCCACATATATTTTCCATCCTTTTAAAGATTTTAATCTTCCTTTAGTTAACGTGCGAACGCTTGATATATTTTCTATAAGATTTTATTGTGATTATAGTTACACTAATTTAGTTGAGCTATCTACTGTATCTGCTTCGCTCATATTATTACTCCCCCAAAACATCCGCCACGCTATAAGGGGCGATGGGAAATACTGTTGAACTAGCAAGGGCAATCTGCTTAACGGTTTCCACCCATTCAGCTACGGCTACGGTTTTTGGAATGCTTGAACTAGCCGTAACAACCCCCGCCCCGTCGATGGTAAGACCCGTTCCAATCTTGATGCCGCCCAACACAGTCGGGGAAGCTGTTGGAACTGTCTGTAATGCGCTATCGGCTTTTGTTCCCTGCGCTGCCGTTGCAAAGTCTGTTGTGGGGTGAGTCGCCGCCGTTCCTAGCCCCGATATATCTTCTGTAGTAATCCCTTCTATATTTTTTATCGTCAAATTATCAATTTTCATCATATTACTCGTATTTTTATATTGTATATCTTTATATTACAGAGTTTACACGAGAAATTTAAATACGGAATTATCTCCAACATTAAAGTTGGTTTAATAATATTTTAATTTGAATCCTACTATATTGTCTGGATAAACGACAGAGCATTCGCGCCGAAACGCCCGTGCCACTGAGCGTTGTCCATGTCGTTTTTTCCGAGGACGCCAATGGCTGCCGTGTTGCTGTTCTGCTGGTCGCGGATCGGAACCATCATCAGCGTGGCGTATCCTCCGGCGAGGACGAGCAGGAGAGAGGCAAACGCGATCACCGTTGCGAAAGGAAACTCCCGCTTGGAATCTTTGAACAGCGCACCGAGATCCTGACGCAAGCCATGCACCGCGCCAATGAGATCCCGCAAGCCATGTTGCGTTTCGGCCAAACCGACTTTAAGCTCGCCCACGGCATTGTCCGTGTGGACAAGGCGCGTGTTTACGTCAGAACGCCACTGGCCCAAGTCGTCTTTGGAATAATCGCTGAGTCTGCGGCGTGGCGTGTTGGGCATCGGGGTTGGGCTTCTATTCCGAAACGACTTCCTCAAACGTGTATGGTGCGGGCGGAAAGACCACGCTGCCAGCAAGGGCTGTCGCCTTGACAGTCTGGAGCCATGTGTAGAGGGCGACCAGCTTCGGCTTGGCAGCTAGTGCGTTGGCCTCCTTGGTTTGAAGCAGGAGGTCCATGAGGGTGACGAGCCTTGATCCTGTCAGTCCAGCGGAGGCGACCGCTTGCTCTCCCGCCGCGATCTTCTGTTCCGGCGTCATGGTGGCGGCACGTTCCGCGAGTCTGGCGGCTTGTTCGATGGCGATCTTTTCCTCCATGGTTTTCAGTGCGCCTCCGATCAGGAAATAGAACACAACCGGAGTTGCCGTGCGCCCCGCTTCCACCTGCGCGGCTTGCTCGTCAGTGATTTGCTCAACGGTGGCCTGTTCGCCAACGTTCTGCGGTTCGGTGTCGGAGACTCGATTGATGCCCATTTGTGGGCCGAGGATGGCGTATTTCATAGGTTAAAGCTGGTTGACCCAAGCGAACTTCTGGTTGATTTGCTCAGAGAGTTGGTATCCAAGAGTCTCATTCCAGTCGGGTTTGACGGGAGCGACCGAGGAGCGGATTTCGTGTTCCCCGTAGGGCCAGCCGAGTTCGTGCTCGTGGGTGTATTGGGCGACGTTCTCAAAGTCGTGTTCGTGCTGTGCCATGCCGAGGTAGGTCCAGACATCCTGCATGGTCGTGGCAGGGGATTGGGAGAGTTTCTCGAAGTGAACGAAATGCACCTTGTCCTTGTGGAGACGGGCGATCTCATGGATGCGCTCAATGGCGATGCCAATAGGAGGACGGGACAGCCAGAAGTTCACGCGACCCTCTACGGTCTGGATCATCTGCGTGTCCTGCTGGGACATTTCCATCTGAAAGGCGGGATGCTGCTGGAACTTCTTTTCCATGCTGGAAAGCACCCCACGGATGTCACGGATGGGGATCAGAATCTTGGCATCAGGGAACATCTGCAATGCCAGTCCGATGCTGCCAATCCAACTGCGGCATTTGTCGGCTACAACAGGGCGATCCGTGAGATTGTCAAAGGCGTGAGTCAGCCCCGCACGGTGGTAGTCGAGGAACAGCTGCTCGCCGTCCTTGGGGTTCGGGATGCTGCGAAACTCCTCAGTCTTGAAGAACCCCTTGGCGATATACATGATTTCATGCAACCCCGATGTTGCCGTCCCATGCACCAGAGGATTTTGGGATAGAAGATTGACCAGCAGGGTTGATCCCGCACGGGGAAGACCGGAGACGAGTATTAGTTGTTTGCTCATGTTAGATTCTTAGTAACGGTGATTCCGGTTTTTCCGCCGATGGTCTGTCCCGCGCCAGCGGTCCATGTAGCATCTGAGGTTCGGGCGTGGATGTTGGTGACGGTGGTGCCCGAAAGTGAGTTGGAAACATTCAACACGGATTTGGCTACATAGGCGTTGACGCTAGTGAGGCCAGAGCAGTATTGGAACGCATTGCTGCCAATCGTGGTGACGGAGTTCGGGATGGTCAGACTGGTGAGGCCTTGGCAGCCGCCGAATGCACCATCGCCAATCGAAGTGACGGAGTTCGGGATAGTCAGACTGGTGAGGCCATAGCAGCCGCCGAATGCACCATTGCCAATCGAAGTGACGGAGTTCGGGATAGTCAGACTGGTGAGGCCAGAGCATGCGCCAAATACGTTGCTGCCTATCGTGGTTACGGAGTTCGGGATGGTCAGGCTGGTGAGGCCATAGCAGGCGGAGAACGCATAGTTGCCAATCGAAGTGACGGAGTTCGGGATAGTCAGGCTGGTGAGGCCAGAGCAGTTGTTGAATGCATAGCTGCCAATCGTGGTCACGGAGTTGCCGATGGTCAGGGCTCCGGTGAGGCCAGAGCAGTTGTAAAACGCACTGCTGCCAATCGAGGTCACGGAGTTCGGGATAGTCAGACTGGTGAGGCCAGAGCAGTTGTTGAACGCACTGCTGCCAATCGAGGTCACGGAGTTGCCGATGGTCAGGGCTCCGGTGAGTCTAGAACAGTTGTAAAACGCATAATTGCCTATCGTGGTGACGGAGTTCGGGATAGTCAGGGCTCCGGTGAGGCCAGAGCAGCCGCTGAATACACCATTGCCTATCGTGGTTACGGAGTTCGGGATGGTTAGGGCTCCGTTGAGGCCATAGCAGTTGCTGAATGCATAGTCGCCAATCGTGGTCACGGAGTTCGGGATAGTCAGGGCTCCGGTGAGGCCAGAGCATGCGCCAAACGCATTATACCCAATCGAGGTCACGGAGTTCGGGATAGTCAGACTGGTGAGGCCAGAGCAGTTGTTGAACGCACTGCTGCCAATCGAGGTCACGGAGTTCGGGATAGTCAGGGCTCCGGTGAGGCCAGAACAGTAGTAGAACGCGTTGCTGCCAATCGTGGTGACGGAGTTCGGGATGGTCAGGCTGGTGAGGCCAGAGCAGCGGCTGAACGCATAGTTGCCTATCGAGGTAATAACGGAGGAACCGAATAGCAACGCTGTGTCCATAGAACCGGAATCCCAATTAGCAGGAATATCCCCTAAGATGTTTTTACCGGAAGGCAACACAATCGTAGGAGTAGCCGGAATCTCGCTCCATGCGGCGTTTTTCCTCGCATACTGCTTGCTGTCGGCGGGGGCTTCGGTGAGTCCGCCAAACACCTGCCAAGCCGCGCCGTTATATTCCAGCACGACCTGCGCGGTTGAGCCAGAGGCCACCGTCTGCGCCACCCCGCCGACAATCGCGGAGTCGAAAGTGATGGTCCTGTCCGCGCCGCTGGCCGTGACGAGGTATTCCGCTTTCTGGCCGATTGTCGGTAAGGCTGGAAGGACGTGCGTGATGCCAGTTCCGGCTGCCGCGCCGAATTTCACGTTGGCTACGGCTGCGATGGCTGTGGGGGGAGTGGAGGACGAGCCGCTTCCACCAATAATTTCTACCACTTCAATTTGATCAATTTTTACAGTTGCGATTGCCATAGTCTTTTAAAATAAAATTCCCCCAATAATTATACCCGCTATAAAAATCCCCACCATAATAGATTCTTTCGGATGGGCTATAACCCAAGTTTTTATAGCATTAAAATCCGCAATAACCATCGTGATAAATTTATTCATAAGTTTAACTTACTACTTTTGCGCCAGCGATTCCAGCGCGGATTAAAAGTGAAAAAATATAAAGCGCAATTAAAAGCCCAACACCGCCGACTACGCCCCAAACAATATTGCGATACCAAACTAAAGATTTGATTTTGGTATCTTGTTTTTTGATTAAATTATCTTTTTTTAATGCATTTTCGGCATCTTGCTTTAATTTTGTATCTACTTCGCTAGAATAAGATTTCCAAACTTCCTCGCCTTTAACATAATTAGCGAGAGTTTCCTTATCTTTAATTAGTTCTTTAAACTCGTCGGAGTTCAGTCTTACCGTATTAACTGGCGAAGCTTCTGGCAAAACGACAATACGCTCAGATATAACCGCCCCTTTATCGTCTTTAGTATGTTTGACTAATGGGGCAATGACTATCGGTTTAGCGGGTGGGACTACAATTTTAGCAGTATCTACAATATATTTTTGAGCCAAATCAACTCTAGATACTTCAATTGCAGATTTTGTTGCGTAAACTCCGCGAGAAAGTGCCTGACTATCTTGTTTGCTATAATATATTCCGCTACAACTAGAAACCGCTAGTGTCAATATCGCAATAAGTGCTATTTTCGCTCGTTTAATCATTAGTTTTGTATAGTTGCGCTAGCCCAAAATTGCCCGCTCCCGTTCGCGACTGCCCTGACATCATTCATGGGACTAGTAGAATAAGCGGGGTTTGCATACCCGCCAGTAAGACCTGAAAATGAATAAAATGGGATACCGTCTAAATCGTTTGTAAATCCAAATGGATTTTTATATTGTAATATAATTGAACCACTTCCACTTGTATAAATGGTATAAAGCACATCGCGGGAACTTGATGAATTTTGCCATTCTCCTGTAAATGGGGCAGATTGGCCAGTTAACAATAGTAAAGTTTTAAATAATTCCATAACGCGATAATTTAATACAGTTTACAGCATTTTTAACGAAGTGTGAACTTAAATCAGATTTATTTATTATACAGAAGCTCTCACGTTTAAATAATAACCGGTTTGCGAGACGGGCGCGCTCCAAATAGAATAGAACCCGCTAACAGATATCCCGCTCAATATATTTAAATAAATTTCTGTGCCATTAACGGGCATTTCGATCATTGTAGATATGATTGGTTTAGAATAAAATATAGGGGAGAAATTAAAATATTGATAATTGATGCCCGTTTGGATTCCAGAGCTATAATTATTCTCGACCGAGTATTCATTGAGATACCGCCCTATAAAATCTGCCAATTCTCCAGTTCGGAGTTGTTTTAATGCGATCAAATTATTCATTCGAATGATTTTCTTCTGGTTTATCTCTCAAACAATGGCTTAACAATATCGCAGAATATCTATCTGCTTGATGTCCATCCATAATCTGATCGACAATATCGGCTTTAGCGTTATCAATTTTTTTAGGTTTTTCTACATATTCCGACGCGATATCTAACCATTTATCGGCTGGCTCATTAATCATAACCAACTCTCCGATGCTATGACAGGCATCAATTTGAGCGGTGTTTAACTTTTTGAGTTTATGTTTGGTTTTACTTAATTTTTGTATTTTGCTATGTAATTCGCTAGATGCGGTGACTATTTGTTCTAATTTAGATAACGAGAAAAAGAATTTATCGCTTTCATCGCTTGCTTTTGTGCCAATTGGTTTAACCTTTTTAGTAGTTTGGCTACCACCTTTACCTACTGGTCTTCCACCAGCTTCATTAGGGTCTTTCGATCCACCTAATACTGGTTCATATAATCCAGAATCACGCTGGGCCTTAAATTTCTTTTGATTCTCTAAAGACTCTTCGGCGGTAGGAAGATAACCATTTTGGAGTGCCTCAAATCCTTCTTCGGGAGTAAGAGAACCCATGCTCATTAATTGGGCAACCAATTTAGCAAAGTTAACTCCATCCTGTAGATCAATTTCGCCCATGTAGGCCGTAGGATATTTAGAATATCCAAGAATCTTAGAAATACGACGAATTTCTGGATTTAAGAAGTTCTCCAAGAAAGCACGGCGGCACTCATTGATACGCTCTAATAAAATATTGGTTTTAATAGCAGAATTAGCAAATTTATCATCACCCGAAAATATATTCATTAAACCAGCCGAAATATCATCATTAACTTGCTGATATTTTTCTGGCCCTAAAATTCTATTAATTTCTGGAATAACAAACTCTAATTCAGTAGTATGATCTGCCACTAAGAATCGTCCGATAGTTCCCTGACTGAAAATTTCATGTAAAGCGGCGAGTGCTTTTGGATTTGGAATGGTATCGCTACCCGCTTTTGCCAAAAGAATAATATATTCGGCACTTCTAGAAGCAATTTTCTCAATTTTCTTAAATTGAAGCTTCATATCAATGTCTTCCAATACAGGGTAGAACATCGGAACGGCAAATGGCTCATAATCTTGTTTTTTAGCAAAGATAAAGGTCGTTTGTTCGGGGGTAAGCTTTAAAAACGCCGTATTACCATTAGAATCGTTCACCAAATTAGGTTGAAACATGATTGCTTCTTCGGTAGGCAAATTCTTAATTTTAGTTATTTCATATGGAGATAAACTCTTCATATACTCCCCACTATAAAAACTTCCGCTACTTAATAGCCTTAACTCGGCTGGATTTAAGATAGTATATCGTAATGGAATATCAACTGATCCCGCCTTTACTTCTACTCCATATGCTTTACGCATTTTTCTAACTGTTTCACTTTGAGCCGCAGCATCTAAACGGAAAACAATAATATTGCCCGATCTAAACCACTCACGGAAAAATCTATCTCCTAAATTGAACCCATCAACCTTTTCCCACCAATCGGTGAAGAATGCCTTAGATTGGGTAGTCCCACCTTTAAATAAAACTTGAGAATTAGAAAATTCTGTCATAACATCAATAGTTTGACGGAAAATAGAGACACCAAAATAAGCCTTTTGGCACAATTCTACAATATCTGCAATATCAATATATGGCCCCGTGTAATTAAACGGAAGGGGCAGCGTATTAATCATCGGGTAAATAGCCTGTTTAGCCCCCGCATTAAATAAGTTCTTTAGTCGAGAGGGTATATCCTGATATGATCCTTTAGCAGTAAATTTAGGACGTTCAAATTCTGAACTCCAAGAATCACCAGCGAACCCGAAGATAAGTTCTCCGTTTTCATCCTTATACGTTGTTTCTTGTTTTGCTTTCCTTTTGCGCGTTGCCATAAAATTAAATCTTTGAATCCCTTACACTATTTTTATTAAACTTGTATTATTATTTTATCCCATTACACGATTAAACGGGGAGTCCACTCTTGAAATTCTGTATTTGTATCATGATTTTTGAATGCAAAATAAAATTTAGCGGCCCAACAAGCCATTAAAGCGCAAGTATAATTATCTCGTCTTGCACGTTTTTCTCCTTTAATAGATTTAACCGCAGTTGGTAAGTCAAAAGTAATGCCACCCGTAATAGACATACGTGGTTCAATTAACATGATCTGATTTTTTGTCTCTTGAATCATAAAGTCTTGACGTTCAGCTAAATAACCAATATCATAAACCTTATTGTTGTCATCTTTTAAATTTTGTGGTAATGACATGTCACGCACGGTTTTAAAAATCTGATCATTATTAAATAAACTACTTCCAAAACATAATCTACCCCTCTGAATTTCATGTGCCATATATTCGTTGGCTCTTTTCTGCCATTCGGTGCTATGGAATCTTTGGGTATAACAAATGTTCATGGCGGTCTGATTATAGCTAGATTTCATCAACCAGTATTCCTCTAATCGGTTATCATTAGAATTTTCATCGAAACTTCCATTAAAAAATCCAATTTTAACACCAGTAGATTTAAATAAAAGAGATTGGTTAGCAGTTTCGATAAAGTTAAAGTTTTCGCCGCCGCCGCCATGCAAATCAGCAGTGATTAATACGATATTGAAATTTTTAATTAAATAATGCAAATAACAGATATGCGAGTCCAAATCTCCACCCGCCGCCGCATAGCTATGCACTAATGTAAGCGATTCCTTAGCCGAATCTAGAAGATATAGGCCCATAGCGAAGAAGTCTGATCGTTTTCCAGAAGAGAACGAAGGGTCAATCGCTAAAATATATTCTTTATCGCGCTCACCATATAATTGAACCCAAGGATAATCTCCTAATAGCGCGGTATTCTCATTCATACACTTCGCATTGAAGAATCCGTCTGAACCAGAGATATACATAGCCATATATTCCCTTTTAAAATATGGGGTATTTTCGCCTCCAGACTTTGCTTCGTTAATAACGGTTTCTTCAACCAATTGAGGGGGAAGCATCAAATAAGGCAACCTCGCTACGAAATATTTCTGTCTTTCTGATGGGTCTGGACGAATAGCTTTGGCGCTCCATGATTGGTGTATCTGATAGCAGAATTCAAATGTGAATGATGCCGAAGTTAATGCAATAATTTTTTTGTCTCCTTCTAGCGTTGTCCTATCCTCTTCTTTCATCTTACCAAGTTTGATCATTGTCGTTTCAAGACCATCTATCTCCAACTGGTCTTGAATATTATTCTTAGCAGTTAAGAACGGGAATAGAATAGAGCTATAAATCTGTTCTGGGATTAATAAAAACTCATCAATAATAAGTAAGTCGGCACGTTCTCCACGAATTTTATCATTTAAAGGTAATGCGCGGATAAATCCGCCATTAGACTCTAATCTCCACGCATCTGTAGAGCGTCTAATCTCATTGGGATAGCATTGTTTTAAAAGTTCTGCTCCTTTAGCGTTGATAAACTGTTCCATTGTTTCCATCAATCGGCGGGATGAACGGAACACGTTAGATGTTAGAATAATCTTCGCACCGGGATTAAATATAAGATAGAGAAGGCAGAAAATTGCACACGCGTATGACTTGGAAGCGCCACGGCTGGCAGTTAAAATACAGTAATGATTTTCAAACCAATTCTGGATTAAAATTTCTTGAAAAGGAAAGATTTTAATTCCAAATAATAACTCTACAGTAAATGTAATATTGTGGCGTAGAAAATCTGCCAAACTTCTCCCTGAATCCTCCTGAGATAAATACCCCTCTAATTCTTTAAATCTTTTATTGGAATATCTCTCGATAGTTTCCTTCGAATGACTTCCGAATTCTATCATAGTATGCGCCTCTCATATAGAAGTTGTAAATCGTAATCGAAAATCATATCTTTGTTTTTCAAAATAATTGGAACGATTCTTTCAGATTCTTTTCTTCCTTTAACGAAGAGAAATTGAATGTTCGAGTATTTTTGCATCAACTCTCGCATTCTTGAAAAAATAAATTCTGGACGGGACTGAGTAAAGCGGCATTGGGGAAGATAATTAAATGATACGGACTTAGATAGACAATATTCTACCAAAACAATAATCTTTGTTTTACTAGCCATCCCACGCTCTATCTCTCGGCAAAATCTATCATATCCCGCAGATAAAGTCCCGATAAAATCGCTAAGAGATTTACGTTCTACCGTCACATTATTGGTGACATCTTCTTCATCGCAGTAATCTCCGACTTTCAAACATTGTTTAACCGTTTTATAGTCCTCGAAATGAATTGGGTCTTGCTCTCTAGTATCAATAATAATCTGATTCAGAGATATATCCTTCATTTTAAATGACAGGACATCACAATTAAATTTTTCCTGTAGAGATAATTCCTTACAAATCTTACTATAATCAATTCCTAGCTTTTGTAATAATGCAATAGAGGGGGCTACGATAGTTTTTAATTCGGTAGAATATAAAGCAAATTTTAATCCTTTTTTTAATTTGCGGTCTTCTAAAATTTTCTTAGTAATATCGGTGGCCTCTTCGATAGTGATTTGTTGAAAATGTTTAATAAGGTTGGCCCGATTTCTGTAATGGTCGTGCTGATTTTTAAGGATTTCTCCTGTTAATAAATCAGTTCGTGCTATTTTTTTCTGCGCCATATTAATGAGTCGCTACGAATTAAATCGTTATCGCTTCTTGGTTCACCTTTCTATTAACATAGAAATCCCCAAGCGTTTGACTAGTCTTTCGACTAATAGGTTTGCGCGACACCCGCGCTACCGAAATTTTCTTATTTTTGCTTGAATTTTGTTTACAAAATGCGAAATGCTTGATATTATTTGCCGCTAGAATATCTCTATCGTGAGTCGTTCCACAGGAATAACATGTCCACATTCTGTCTTTTAGAGTTAATTCTTGATTAAGGTTTCCACAAGAACATAATTTACTAGATGGATCAAAGCGACCAATTACTAATAGATTTTTGCCATACCATCCACACTTATAATCTAATTGTCGTCTAAACTCTCTCCAAGCAGCATCTTGAATATGTCTAGCTAGACGAGGATTTTTTACCATGTCCGCTATATCTAAATCTTCAATTGCAATTGACGTATAATCTTGGTTTTTGACTATACCCGTTGTTAATTTGTGTAGGAAATCTTGCCTACAGTTTGTTACTTTTTCATATATTCTAGCTAATTTAATTCTTAATTTTTCTTTATTTTTAGACCCCTTTTTCTTTTTCGAGTGTCTGCGAGAGGCCCGCTTTAGTTGTTTTAATCTTTTATTTAAATGTCGTGGATTCTCAATTTTCGTTCCATCTGAAAATGTTGCGTAGGTTTTAATCCCCAAGTCTATTCCTAGCGTTTTATTAACATCTGGGATTACTGGAATATTTTCTACTACTTTCTCTGCAACTAAAATTGAAAATAAAAGAGTTTATCCCATTTTACTGATTTTACGCAGTCGGTCTTCATCAATAATTTTCAATTTTCGACCGTCCATAGCGATAATGTGCTCAATAACAAAGTTTGACAAGGTGCGGATGGCATTTGATGTGGTCATATTCGAAAGGTTTGCCAAATCTTCGCGCGATAAATAAATGCTGATGGTGGCGCCA
>Ga0118677_10004694_pt1 | contig 24619 bp, 19 predicted proteins | sample AliMusrvi5mmetaG_FD_86154 | JGI IMG/M metagenome (GOLD analysis project Ga0118677, IMG submission 86154)
CAGTATAGAGCGCTACTGGGCTGGGTTGGAAAAATCATGGAATGGTTATCTCCTTGAGAGTGTGCCAACGGTTATCAATCGTGCCAGCAACTTTGCTTGGCGGGGAATAGCGGCAACAGCAATGCTCATCGATACGGTATACCAAAAGGGTATAAAGCTTTGCGGTAAAGAAAAAAAGAATCTTGAAAAAAGACTAATGCGATCAAAAGAACTCCAGTGGTGGGATATAAGCATCAGCTCTAAAACGGTATTTTTATAATGACTGAGTCCCTTATTTCATTTAGAGCTAGCTGTTAATATCAGCAATCCTTATCTAATGCCGATAGTTGAAAGCTGATCCAGAAATAACATACTGAAACTGCCGGTACCGTAAGCTTCCATGAAAGCACGTTCACCTGCTGTGGCAAAAAGTACAGATGCGGCTATAGCAGCTCGAAGAGGTGTTTTTGTTACCGGTAAAAATGCGGCAATCAAGGCACCAAGGGAACATCCTGTACCGGTGATTCTGGTCATAATTTCATGTCCGCCAGGGATAGTGATGATCTCTTTTCCGTCAGTAACATAATCGACCTTCCCACTGAGAGCAACGACAGCTCCCGTCCTTTCAGCAAGTTGCAGGGCAGCGGGAAGCGCGGAAAGTGATGATTCTGTTGCATCGACGCCTTTTCCTCCGCCTTTAAAGCCACTTAATTCAAGAATTTCAGAAGCATTTCCCCGTATAACTGTCGGGTGATACCTGATAAGTTCAGCGACAATGTCGGTTCGGAACTTCAGTGCTCCAACTGCAACAGGATCAAGAACCCATGGAGTATTTGTCTCTTGAGCAGTAGCAGCTGCTTTGAGCATTATCTCGGCGTCAATGGTGGTTATGGTGCCGACATTGATTAACAGTGCCAGGGCAATTCGTACGAATTCAGCAACCTCCTCAATTGTTACTACCATTGCCGGTGAGGCTCCAACGGCAAGGAGAACGTTCGCTGTAAAATTTGTAACGACAATATTGGTGATGCAATGGGTCAGGGGGGCTATTTGGCGCAATTGGGCGAGATCTTCAACAACTTCAGGATGGGGCCATGTCCGGCTGCCAATGATATGTTCTTCTGATTCCATACTCACCTATCATTAGAAAATTTGTTCAACAAAAAAAAAGGAGCAAACATAACACTGTCCGCCCCTTGTGGGAAATGCCGATGAATACTTTTATTCAGCAACGGCCTTCTCTCCACTGCAGGCCCCGATAAAAAGCATCGAAGGAATCAATATACTTCTGAATAAAGGCTTGCCAATATTCATGTATTCTCCTTTTTTGGTTTCAACAGATTCACGTATATAAGGTTAATGTTTTTTTATAAAAAAAAATAGGGCAACATTTTCTTTCCAGCCTCTTGCATTGTCTGCTGCTATTTTTCAAGAAAGAACTGCAGTGTTTATTTATCAGGCTTGATCAGAAGCAGCGGAATGGTGATTTTTTCACGAAGAGTCCGAGAAACGCTGCCGAACATGATTCTTCCAGGTAAACGGTGCCCATGGGTCGCCATTGCAAACAGATCATACGCATGTTCATCAATCTCGTTAAGAATCTCTGTTTCCGGTTCTCCGCTTCTGATCAAAACGTGTGCCTCAATACCATCAGCCTGCAGTTTATTGCGGAAATCCTCAAGAATCGTGAGAGCGTGTTCGCGCAGGTAGCGATCCTGATCAAGGGTATGGGAATGAACTACATGAAGCAGATGAAGTGTTGCTCCAAGCTTAAGCGCAAGGGAAGAAACATGGTTGAGAATGATTTCGTCGACTTCTGAACAGTCGATGGCAACGAGAATTTTTTTATAGACGTACATATCACTCTGCTCCGGTCATGGTCGTATAAAAAAAATAGATGTTGAGGGCGATAACAAGTACGGAAATCATAGTTGCTGCGGCAAACTCGACGTTACGGCTTCTGAAAGAACCCATCACCTGACTGTTACGAGAAAGTATAAGAAGGGGGATAAGGGTAAAGGGGAGCTGTATGCTCAGGATAACCTGGCTGAGAATCAGGACTCGAAAGGTGTCCACGTTGAAGAGAATGATTACCACTGCAGGAATGGCCGTCACAAAAACCGCAAACCTGTAGAGCATGGTCCGGGGATCTTCTGGCTTTCCCAAAAATCCGGTTATAATGTTGGCCTCCGCCATTGATACGGTAATGGACGAGCTGATGCCGGAAAACACGAGGGCGATTGCAAAAAGGATACCTGCAAACTGACCCGCCAGAGGTTTCAGAGTTACTGACGCCTGTTCAATCGTTGTTACTTGAATATGGTTGCGAAAAAATATGGATGCGGCAACGATGATCATCGCGGTATTGACAATCCATCCAAGGGTCATGGCGAAGAGTGTGTCTATTTTTTCATATCGAAGCAGATCCCTTTTTTCTTCTTCCGAAACTCCCCATTTCCGGCTGTGAATAACGTTTGAATGCAGGAAGATGTTGTGGGGCATCACGAGTGCACCGAGAATAGCCAGTGCCACATAAATACTCTTTTTCCCGATACTTGGAACAATAAGTCTGGGGGCGATCTCACTCCAGTCGGGATGGACGATCACAAGCTCAAAAAGGTAGCAAATGGTGATAATTCCAAGGAATCCAACAATGATCTTTTCGACTCGATGGTATCGTTGGCTGATAATCAGGAATACCTCGAGAAGAAGTGTCAGGATAACACCGATCCAGAGCGGAAAACCAAAAAGCAGAGTGAATCCTATCCCCCCCCCTAAAAGCTCAGCTACATCAGTTGCTATGCAGGCAAGAACGACGCTGAATCCAAGAAATGCGGCTACCGGTTTCGGAAAATGTTCACGGATATTCACTGCCAATGATTTTCCAGTAGCGATACCAAGCTTGGCTGCCATGTGCTGGATGAGGATAAGCATAACAGTGCCAAGAGTTACAACCCAGAGGAGTTCATAACCGAATTTGGAACCACCTTCAATATTCGTTGCCCAGTTGCCGGGATCAATAAATCCGACAGTAACCAGAAATCCTGGACCCAGAAAACTGAAGAGTGTTTTGAGTGAAAAGGATTTGGCTATCGGCGCCATAGTGCTCATTTGCGTCTACTTACATGTAATATAATGGCTTAACTACAGTGCTTGTTGAGTTAAATTACGCAAAAGAATCGGTTGTGTCGCATACATTGTTGATGTTGACGAGGGTGAGAGGGGGTGGATGGTGCTGAGGGTTGATTGAAGTACAGTAGGCAGTCAAGAGTATGGACGTTGCTCATCAAACTTGCTGGAGATATCATTGATTTGAAATAGTTAGGGGAAATGATGATTTTACAAGGTTTAACGCCGAATGAAAAAGCAATTATTTTTTTTCGCTTCCCATTATGCATCAGACAGAAAAAGCCCTTTGCAGTTCCTGCGGTCTTTGTTCAGTTAAGACATGGCCGGTTGAAGAGAGCGTCCAGAGTTGTGTGTTTACAAACGGCTGGCTCGGTGAAAGGGAGAAAAAGTTTTTTGGGCGGGAAAGATCTCTTGATGATCCGGTTGAAATGCGTTTCGGGATCGCTGCTGACCGATTTACTGCCCAGCTGAAAAATCCGGTATCGGGCGCGCAGTGGAGCGGCATCATTACCCGCATGGCTATGAGGGCTCTTGAAGAGAAGCTTGTTGAGGGGGTTGTTTCGCTAAGCCGTTCTGCTGAAAATCATTTTTTCTCTTTTCCTGTTCTTGCAGAGAGCAGTGATGAGGTCTATGCTACCAGAGGCAATAAACCGGTTCTCTCGCCGGTTCTGCAATCACTGCAGAGTGCCTGTAAACTTGGGAAGAAAAAAATACTTGTTATCGGGGCAGCATGTCACCTCCATACGCTGAGGGATTTTCAGGAAAGATTTGAATACCTGAGGGAAATGGAGATCCTGACTATCGGGATCCCTTGCGTGGATAATGTTGCGCGTTCAAAATGGCCGTGGATTCTTGAACGTATGACGCCATCGCCAGGAACTGCACGCCATATGGAATTCATGCAGGATTTCCGAATTCACATCCGGCACGATGATGGCCGGGTTGAAAAAATTCCCTTTTTCAGTCTTCCGGAAGAGCTTTCAGATCCCGGTATTTTTCCTGCTGCATGCATGAGCTGTTTTGACTATCTCAACAGCCTTGCAGACATTACCGTTGGCTATATCGGGGCTGAACTGTTTCCTGACAAGAACCGGCAGTGGGTACTCGTGAGGAGTGAAACAGGCAAGAAACTGCTGAAACTGATTGAGCCGGAATTGGATCGTTTCCCGGAATCGGGCAGGTGGGAGTGCCGTTCGTTTGTCCAGAAAACTTCGACACGCATTATTGAGAGCATGAGGGATATGAACAAGGAGTATTCAGCCAAAAGAAGAATTCCCTTTCTCATCGGGCACACGCTTGCTGGAGTGCTCCGTGTGATTGGCCCGAAAGGTATAGGATTTGCACACTATTCCGTTGATTTTCATCTTATCCGGCACTACTATTATGTAAAATTCCGCTCTCCGGAGTTACTTGAAAAATTGGTGCCGCGGCATGTTCCGGTTATTCTTGAGGAGTATGGGCTGCCGCTATGAAAGTTGAGTAGTCGGAAGTTTGCAGTAGGCAGTAGGCGGTCAAGAGGGAAGTGAAGATAGATCCCTCATTGCATTCGGGATGACATGGAGGAGAAGGGTTTATGAAAAGAGATCTCTTTTTCTGAAGGGGGCAAGGAGTAATTTTCGAATCATTCTGGGTTTGGTCAGCCACCGTATTCTTGGTGATTGCGCGGTTGAAGAGAGTATTTTGCTACAGAGAAATTCTGAAACGGTTTCAACGTCATCAGCCATGATGTTGAAGAACCTCTTTTTTTTCAGAGTTTCAGCAGAACCATCACTGATGGTGCTTCGGAGCATGTCGGTCACAACCATGCCCGGGCTGAGGGTTCCTACCTCCACGGAACTACCGCGGGCTTCGTGGGCAAAGGAACGGGTAAAATAGGTAAGAGCACTTTTTGTCGTTCCGTAAATTGTCATGCCGTCCTGCATAAACCCGTCGCTGCCAAGCCCCTCCATATTGAAGATCTTTCCTCCACCCTGTGTTACCATCCGCTGGTAGGGAATGATAGTGCCATAGACAATCCCTTCAATATTGACGTTAAAAATCCGCCTGATTGCGCGATGATCCAGTTCCCATGCATTGCGCATTTCATTGACTATGCCGGCATTGTTTATCCAGATGTCGATACGACCGAAATGCCGGACAGCTTCGTCATAGAGTTGTATGATACCTTCAGGGGTGCTTATATCAGCGGGAACGCCGGCGGTATGTCCGCTGTAATGCTGAAGCCGGGCCATGGCCTTACGGGTGGTTTCAGGAGACTTTCCGTTCAGCACGAGATTGCAGTCGCGTTTAAGAAAACTGAGAGCGAGACCAAAGCCTATACCACGGGTGCTGCCGGTAATGACAACTGTCTTTCGCATTGTTCTTGAGTAAAATTTCAGTTGCAGTTATTTGAGTTCCCGGGCTATTGAGAGCGTTTTAAAAAGAGAGGTGTGCTAAAACTGTATATCACACTGTTTAGAAACGGTATAAAAAAATGGTTTGCAAATTAATAGTTTTATGCGAAATAATTACCAAGTGTTTGTTTATCCATATGCAATATTGCAGTGCACTTTAGAGTGCTGGGGGTAAAAAAAGCCCCTGATCGTCACCGGGGCTTTAAAGTTGCTATGATAACGTTATTTTAAAGACGGTCGGAGCGATTGGCGGGGCTACCCGTTATTCAAATTTATCGACTCCTCTGAAGAGTTATCACTAATCAAAAACGCCATTTTAAAGTCCGATGTGGCACCATCTACATCGCCAATAGCTGATTTCGCAATCCCTCTATTGGTGAATGCTATTGCATCTTTCGGCGTTGGATCCAGTTCTATGGCTTTCCGGAAGTCTGAGTTGGCGGTTTCTACATCGCCAATAGCCTGCTTAGCAAGTCCTCGATGGTTGTAAGCTTGGGTCAAGTCTGATTTTGAGTGATTTTGGTTATGTTCAATGGCCCTTGTGAAGTCTGCTATAGCGTCCTTGTTCTGTCCTGATCCAAGCTTTGCTTCAGCACTGCTTAAAAAGCTGTTGCTTTTTGCGTAAGCGGCATTGCTTGCCAGTATGACAGCCATAACTGTAATTCGTATAAATCTGATAGAGTTTTTCATGGTAGACCTCGCTTTTTAAGATGAATTCTCATTACATCGGCACATATTTCATTGCGTATTCAAAAGACACACAGGTAATTGTAATGATTACTCCCTTAAAGCGTAGTGAAAAGAGTCTTAAATTTCCATAAAAAATACGCCAACATGTTCAGCTTTTACCAACGAAGAAATCCGAAACCGACTCAACTAACAATGAAATTTCAGGTCAATGGGGAGTTAGAGATGCTTTCTGTTGAATGAGTACAGGACTATTAAGTGGATCAGAAGTGCGATATGGTCAAAAGAAAGCTTGAGGGATGCGGGTGTTCTGGGTGGAGTGGATGTAAGGCAATTCAGGGCGAACTTGTGAAAAAGTGAAATGTTCATGCATCATCAGAACACCCGAAAGAAGTGGAGCAATGATCTCAAACGAACATGCCATCATGAGAGCAGATAAACTCCTCAATCCGGCGCTATTGATACCAAGTGGGGCTTATGGATTGTTTTTCAGACTTTCGCTTACGGCGTGTTTGAACTCTTTAGAAATTTTAAATACCGGAACATCTTTAGGTTCTACCGTTACCTTTTCCCCGGATCTCGGGTTCCGTGCATCGCGAAGGTTTTTGTGACGGATGTTGAAGGAGCCGAATCCTCTGATTTCAATGCGCTTGCCGGATTTGAGAGAATCAATGACGCTTTCAAAAAAAGCATCAACAACAGATTCTGTTTCATATTTCGTGAGACCTGTTTTGTCTGCAATAGCATTGACCAGATCAGCTTTTGTTGTTGTTGTTGTTCCCATAGCTGTGGAGAGTTATACTGTTATGGATGACTCCTTAAAGAACCCATGCTCAGTCATAAAAAAAAGAGGGGTGCCAATCGTTATTTGTGATCAACACCATTTTCCTTAAGTATATAATTTAATTTACTTTTCTTTTTTCAAAATCTGAATGTTTCAAATTCGATAGTTCAATATTTTTCTGGAACTTATCGCATCTGGGAACATTTTTTTATTAAATGTATAGCTGTCCAAAGCGACCAAGCGGCTCATCGTTATTCAAGTCCTGCGCTCATTCTACAGGTATTATTTAATACAACTCAATTAAAGTGTTGAGAATGTGTATATATTGCGTAATAAATGCGGTATTGCTCAGGTGACTCCTGAACTATGTGAAATACGTGGGGACACTGTTGTTATGATGTCAGGAAATCCGTATTGGTTGGTTTACAACCTTCTGCCCCAACTTTGACGAGTGATATATGTTTCGTTTTCTGCATGCTGCAGATATCCATCTTGACAGTCCGTTAAAAGGGCTTGAAGCATATCAAGATGCTCCGTTTGAACAGATCCGGCAGGCAGCTCGCCGGGCATTTGATAATCTTGTGCAGTTGGCTCTTGAGGAGAAAGCAGCTTTTGTTCTGCTTGCCGGCGACCTCTATGACTGCGACTGGAAAGATTACAATACCGGTATTTATTTTGTCAGCCGGATGGGACAGCTGCGTGATGCAGGTATTCGGGTTTTTATAGTGTCCGGAAATCATGATGCTGCGAGTCAGATAACACGATCACTCAGACTTCCTGATAACGTCACTCTTTTTCCTCATCGTCATGTTGGTACCCATATCCTTGATGAGTACGGGGTGGCTTTGTATGGGCAGAGTTTTTCGGCTCGTTCGGTGACGGATGATCTGGTACGGAACTATCCCCAGGGTGATCCGGCCCTTTTTAACATCGGTCTTCTTCATACCAGTCTTAACGGCCGTCCTGGTCACGAAGCTTATGCTCCGTGCTCGCTTGATGCCTTGTGTTCTAAAGGGTATGACTATTGGGCATTGGGGCATGTTCATCAGCGGGAAGAAGTAATCCGTGATCCCTGGGTTGTGTTTCCAGGGAATATTCAGGGGCGTCATATCCGCGAGACGGGCTCAAAGGGGTGCACGCTGGTTTCAGTTGAGGAGGGTCGTGTTGTGTCGGTTGAGCATCGAGAGCTGGATGTTCTTCGCTGGGCGCTCTGCAGGGTAGATGCAGCAGGATGCGACAGCGTTGACCGGTTACTTGACCTGGTACGCGAGATCCTTGAGAATGAAAGGGCCAGTGCGGATGGACGCCCGCTGGTAGTTCGGCTTGTCATAGAAGGAATTACACCGCTGCATGGCCGGCTTTATGAAAACTCACCGCAGTTGAACGAAGAGTTCCGGGCTATTGCAGTCAGCCTTGGTGATGTATGGATCGAAAAAGCAGTGTTTAACACCCGGAAACCAGAGGGTCCTGCTGCAGTTTATTCAGGTGATTCGCCTGTCGAATCACTGATGAAGTCGATTGACTCCACTCAGTTTGAAACGACCTCTCTTATGGAATTTATTCCGGAATTCGAGAAACTGCGAAGCAAACTCCCTCCGGAGCTGCTGGGCGATAGTGATCCATTCCGGCCCGAAAAGGAAGAGCTTTCAGCCTTGCGTGAAGAGGTAAAGGAACTGTTGATGGGAAAAATACAGCGTCGAGGGCACCATGAAAATTAAAAGTCTTGCACTGAAAGCGTTTGGCCCTTTTTGCGGTCAGGTTCTTGATTTTTCTTCCACTTTGCCTGGGCTGCATATAGTTTATGGCCCGAATGAAGCCGGTAAAAGCACTACGCTGAGAGCTCTTCAGGCTCTGTTGTTCGGGTTTCCACCCCGTTCCAATGATAATTTTATTCACCAGAATTCTCAACTTCTACTTGGAGGATGCCTGCAGGGCAGTGACGGAAAGGAGTTGACTTTTTTTCGCCGGAAAAGAAATAAGATAGACCTGTTTGACCTGAATGACAATCCCATTGATCCATCAGCACTGACACCTTATCTGCATGGACTTGAAAAAAGCATTTTTGAAGATCTCTACGGGATTGGTCATGAAAGGCTTGTTTCGGGTGGACAAGGTATTCTGGATCAGCAGGGAGAGGTTGGAAAAGCCCTTTTTGCCGCCGGAGCTGGTCTTGCCTCTTTGAAACCGCTTATGGATGAACTCGATGCTGAAGCTGACAACCTTTTCAGACCTCAGGGGTCGAGCAAATCCATCAATGAAGCGTTGGCTCATCATAAGGAGCTGCAACATCAATTAAAGCAGGCAACGCTTTCAATTCGGGAATGGGAGGATCTTAAACACGCTCTCGATGAGGCTGTAAGAAAAAAAGAAGAACTACAGTCGACGCGGCAGAAACTGGAAACAGAAAGGCGCGGACTTGAGCGATTAAGGCAGGCTCTTCCAGATCTGTGGGAACGCAAAAATCTCCTGAAACAGTTGGCTGAGCTTGGAGAAGTAAAGACACTGCCGCCAGACTTCAGCGATCGTCGCACTGCTTTAGAGCAAAGAGAGAGAGAGTCGCGCATCCAGAATGAACAGCAACAGGCTATGCGTCATTTGCGGCTTGAAAAAATACAAGGGCTCTCTCTTAACAGAGGCGTTCTGGATGAGGCGGACACCATAGAGGAACTGATTCAGCGCCTTGGAGAGTACCTGAAAGCGGGAATTGATCGTCCTATGCGTGAGGGGCAGCGTATGGCGTCCCGTTCTGAAGCTTCGAATCTACTTCGGCAGATTAACCCTGAATTATCGCTTGATGAGGTTGAACGATTGCGTCCCGGCCTCGGAAAGCGACGGGCTGTGCATGAGCTTGATACCAGATATGCAACTCTTATGCAGTTAATCCGGGGAGCCAGAGTTCAGGAAGAGGTTGCTCAAAAGGCATTGGATGAGTCGAAAAGTGAGTTGCAGAAGCTTTTGCCGGTTACTGAGACCGGTCGGCTTTCTGCTGTGGTTTTTGCCGCTGAGAGAGCTGGTGATCTTGACAGGGAGATAATGAGTCTCGGGGTTGATTGTGAAAGGGCTGAGAGTGAATGCCTTGCTGCACTCCATCGTCTGGGACTCTGGAAAGGGCCACTGGAACTTGCGGGGCATCTGGCAATTCCTTTGCCGGAAACAGTGAATCGGTTTGATGAGGAGTTTCGGTTACTCGGTGATAAACTGCGTCAGCTGGAAATTGAAAAAGATGCACTTGCAAAGGAGAATACCGCAGTATTGGAGCAGTTGCATCACTTGGAGGTTGCTGCTGATGTGCCAGCTGAAGAGGAGCTGAGGAAGAACAGGAATCGGCGTGACCATGGCTGGATGCTTCTTCGCCGTCAATGGCTTCAGCAGGAGGATGTTGCAGCGGAGAGCCTGAAGTATGACGGAGAACACCCCCTGCCTGAGGCTTATGAACGTATGGTCAGGGTTACTGACCAGATTGCCGACCGGCTTTACCGTGAGGCCGATCGGGTACAGCAGCATTTGGTATTGAAAGCCAGGGTTGAATCTATTGAAAAAAGAGTTGCTGAAATCGGTGAGTCGGAAGTGGCTGCCAGATGTGCAGTCGCTGAGGTGAACGGCCGCTGGCATGAAGTTTGGGTGTCTTTTGCTTTCACACCGTTATCGCCCGGGGAGATGCGGGCATGGATCGGAGCTTTTGAAAATCTGCGTTTTCAAGTCGGCACTTTGGATAAGCAGTCAAAAGAGCAATCAATGAAGCTCTCTCGACGCAAAGAGTTGAGAAAAGAGCTTGTACACGAAATCAACGGAACAGGGGAAGGAAAGGAGTTTCCGGGAGAGGAGCTGAACCATGTTCTGGCTTATGGTCGTGAACTGCTTGAGCTGCATGAATCAGCTCAAAAACGGCGGGAATTTTTAGTTGTTAAAATCCGCGATTTGACAAGAACTTCAGAGCAGGCAAAGGAAAACTTTACCAGGGCTGAAAGAGAGATTGCTGAGTGGCGTTCTGATTGGGATGAAGCTGTCATACCGTTAGGACTCAAGAGCAAGATTCTTCCTCAGGAGGCTATAGAATTTATTGATACTCTTCAGAAGTGCTTTGAAAAACTTAAAGAAGCTGATGAGTTCAGAAAAAGGATAGAGGGAATTGAGAGGGATATTCGGTGTTTTGAAGCGGATGTTGTGGCCCTGATTAACAAAATTGCTCCTGATCTTACGGCCGCTGATGCGCGGTCAGCGGTCAATGAACTTAAACTCCGGCTTGGCAGGGCTAGAGAGGTAAAAACTATTTTACAGCAGGAAAGTGATGAACTTACTGCTCTGGATAATGCCATTCTAAAAAGTCACTCAGCGTTGAAGAGCTATAAGGATGAGATGGCGACAATGTTTCAACAGGCCTGTTGTGATACCAGAGAGGGGTTGATTGAGGCGGAGCAGCGAACCGCTCACTTCATGATACTTACCAATAGCCTCCTTGAAGTGGAAAGACGTCTGAACCGGCTTGCTGAAGGTGTCCCGCTTGGCGACATGGAAGTGGAGGCTGAAACAATAAACTCTGATGAACTTCCCGGTCAGATTGAACGGTTGAGTAACGAGATAAAAAATATACTTGACCCTGCAATACTGGAATGGTCCGAGCGTATCGGAAGGAAGGGACATGAACTTGACCGGATGGACGGAAGCCCTACGGCTGCAGACCTGGCAGAGGCCATGCAGGACTCGCTGACGAAAATACGCCGGTTGACGGAACGGTATATTCGCATAAAATTGGCAGCAAAAATCCTCCGTGAAGAGACAGAGCGATACAGGGCTGAAAACCAGGATCCAGTACTGAAAATTGCCGGGGGTTACTTTATGGAGTTGACACTGGGTTCATTCACCAGACTTCGCACTGATGTTGATGACCATGGGCAACTGGTACTCGAGGCCATTCGCTCGAATGGCAACAGCCTTCAGGTTGAAGCTATGAGTTCAGGAACCCGTGACCAGCTCTATCTTGCCTTGCGTCTTGCTACGCTTGAATGGAGGATGGCGTCGAGCGAACCGATGCCCTTTATTGTTGACGATATCCTGATTAATTTTGATGACAGACGCTCTGCTTCAACCATAAAAGCCTTGAGCACTCTTGGTGAAAAGACGCAGGTTATCCTTTTTACTCATCATCAGAAGATTGTTGAAACTGCCGGAGAGCTCCTTGCTTCGGGAAAAGTATTTATTCATCAGCTTGGAGCTGGTATGGAAAACGTGAATTAAAAAAGGAGGAAGAACTTTGGGATATGTTGAAAAAAACCTGATGCAGGGGGAGAAGCTCTACGTGGAAGCAAGGCTCCACTGGTCAATTTTTACCAAGGCGATTCTGTTCTGTGCCGCGGCTGCGGGCATGCTGATTTACGCACTGATAACTTCAATGGCCGGTGAGGCTCAGGTTTCTCTGCTGGTGCGCAATGCTGGCTTTCTGGCCCTGATTCCGGCTTTGTGGTCTCTTGCTGATGCCGCGATCAAACATCAGTCAACAGAGCTGGCGGTTACTTCCAAAAGAGTCATAGCAAAATTCGGATTTATCAAACGGAGCACCATAGAGCTGAATCACAGCAAGGTTGAAAGTTTTCATGTTGAGCAGAGTGTGCTTGGAAGATTGCTCGGGTTTGGAACCCTGCATATTAACGGTACTGGGGGCGGAATAACGCCGATCCCCCGGATTTCTGATCCGCTGGGATTCCGGCGTAAGGCTATGGAGGCGATCGATGCTTCGCAAAACAACAATTCAAGAGAGAATTAACCGGTAATAATGATTGATGACGCTTAATCTGTTTACCAGCAACCGGATGGAAGTTCTGGTTGATGCTCTTGGTTCGACGCTGCGGGAGCCTCTCTCAACACCTTTCAAAAAAGAGGTGATTGTTGTTCAGAGCAAAGGGATGCAGCGCTGGCTTTCGATGCAGCTTGCCTCCCGTTTCGGCGTATGGGCTAACGGGCATTACCCGTTTCCGAATGCAATGGTCAAGGAGCTTTTCGAGAAGTTCTTTTCTCCTGCACCTGACTTGACCCCTTTTGCACCGGAGGTGATGACATGGAAAATCATGAGGCTTCTGCCGGAGCTGCTTGATACACCCCTTTTTGGCACCCTGCAACACTACCTTACCAATGACCGTAACGGGTTGAAGCTTTTTCAGCTTTCAGAAAAAATAGCTGATACCTTTGACCAGTATACCATCTATCGTTCAGCGATGCTTCGCGACTGGGAAGCTGCAGTTCCGGAGAGAGCGGAAGAGGTCTGGCAGGCAATCCTGTGGCGGAAGCTGAGGTCTGGAAGTGATGGTACGCATCGGGGAGAACTTAAGGAGAACTTCTGCAGGAAGTTGAAGCCGGGAGCAATGGGTGCGGTGGATATTCAGGAAAGGATCGCTCTTTTCGGGATTTCCTATCTGCCGAAATTTCATCTTGATATACTTTCGGCTGTTTCTACAGTGACCGAGGTGAACCTTTTTGTCTTGAGTCCGACGAGTGAATACTGGGGTGACATTATTTCAAAAAAGGCACGCGCAAGGCTTTCAGCTCCTGATCGAGAGTTACGTGTTGAAGGGAACCCGCTTCTTGCATCGCTTGGAACAATCGGCCGGGACTTCTCGGATATGATCATCGACTTGAGTGACGAAGCCTTTACCCAGGAGGAAGAGTATCGTGATCCGGGAGAGTCAACCTTGCTGCATGCCCTGCAGTCTGATATCCTGAACCTCTCAGGCACCGGGGAGGAGGGCGTCAAACGCACACTTGATCCTCTGGACCGGTCACTCTGGATACACTCCTGTCACAGTCCGCTTCGAGAAATCGAGGTTCTGTATGACAATATTCTCTTCATTCTTGAAAAACACAAGGAGCTGAACCCCAGGGATATTGTGGTGATGACACCGGATATTGAGACCTATTCGCCTTATATCTCCAGCGTTTTCGGTGCAGGAACGGAAGGCGCTTTAGGTCTGAACTACTCGATTGCTGATCGGCGGATGATGAATGAGGGGGAAATCGCCGGTGCCGTGCTGAAACTGCTTGCACTCTATGGCAGCCGTTTTCTGGCATCTGAACTCTTTGATCTGCTCGCTTCACCGCCTGTCAGCCGACGTTTTTCACTGAACGATGAGGAGCTTGAAATAGTCCGAGGCTGGATTGACAAAACCGGAATCCGCTGGGGAATGGATGAAGGAGACCGTACCGGGAGGGGATTGCCGGCTTATCGTGAAAACTCATGGATGGCGGGACTTGACAGGCTGCTGCTCGGGTATGCGATGCCGGATGAAGCGCTGCTTTTTAACGGCATACTGCCCTATGACGATCTGACCGGTTCTGTTGCGGAGACACTCGGGAAATTCGCAGAGTTTGTTCATGCAGTTGACAGGATTGTTAAAAACCTTGACCGTCGTCGATCACTCAATGAGTGGAGTGAGCAGTTTCAAGCGTTGCTGAGTGAGTTTATTATGCCTGATGCATCGTCAGAACGGGAATATACCGCCATTACTATGCTTGCAGAGCAGATCACTGAGACGGCTGTTTCAGCTGAGTTTACAGGGGAGGTTGAACCTGCCGTTATACTCTCCTGGCTGAAATCCCGTCTTGAACAGCAGGAGCTGGGAGTGGGATTCATGACCGGAGGAGTAACCTTTTGCGCCATGCTGCCCATGCGGAGTATTCCGTTCAGGGTAGTTGCCCTTATCGGCATGAACGATAGTGCTTTTCCCCGACAGAGTCGACCTCCCGGATTTGACCTGATTGCACAGAGTCCTTGCAGGGGAGACCGCTCGCTGCGCAATGAGGATCGATATCTTTTTCTGGAATCTATTCTTTCAGCCCGTGATCTGCTCTACATCAGCTATGTCGGACAAAGTATCAAGGATAACAGCCAATCTCTTCCATCGGTGCTGGTCAGTGAGCTGCTTGATGCTGTTCAAAGAGGGTTTTCGCTTCCGGATGAAAGTTCTGTTGAAAAGCACTTTGTTATACGGCATCGACTACAGGCCTTTAATCCGGAATATTTTACCGCTGGCTCCCAGCTTTTCAGCTATTCAGTTGAGAATTACCGGGCTCTTGTTGAAAAGGAGAGCGGCACGAAAGCTTTGCATCCCTTTATAGGTGAGCCTTTACCAGAGCTGCCTGATGCATGGAAATCGGTAACACTTGAAAAACTTTTGAGGTTCTACGATAACCCGTCGGTATTTTTTCTGGAACACCGCCTCGGTATAAGGCTTGAGTCAACGGCACTTCCTCTTGAAGATCGGGAGCATTTTACAGTTGAGGGAGTTGAGCTCTACAGTATGAAACAGGAACTTCTTGAGATTGAACTCGGGGGAGGGGATTCTCAGGAGATGCTGCCGGTTTTCAGGAGCAGGGGGATGCTGCCTCCAGCACGTCATGGTGAGGTGGTTTATAGAAAAATTATTGATGAAGTGCGGACATTTGCGGGAGTTGTGCGTGGGAAAACAGGAAGTGAGGTGCCGCTTGCACCGCTTGAGTTTGATATGCAACTCGGTGAATTCCGGCTGAGTGGAAAGCTTGATCGTTTGTGGTCTCAACGGCAGCTTCACTATCGGTGTACGAAACTGAAAATGAAGGATCAGATGAGGAGCTGGGTCGAACATCTGGTACTTAATGCCGCAGGCAAAGCGGGGTACCCGATGGAAACCACGCTTGTTATGGCTGACGGTATCAGGAACTATACTGCATTGTCCGGTGCTGCGGGCTATCTGGAAAGCCTTTTGAGCCATTACTGGAAAGGGCTTTCTATGCCGCTGCATTTTTTCCCTCGATCTTCGATGGCGTATGCCGCGAACGAATCACTTGATGCTGCCCGTAAGGAGTGGAGGGATTCCAGCTTTTCTTCGAATCCTGGAGAGGGTTCCGAACCTGCAATCAGGCGTTGTTTTGGGTCAGAAGAGCCTTTTGATGAGGAGTTCTGTTTGCTTGCCGTTGAGCTGTTGAAACCTATGATTGAGAATAGTAGTGAGGGATGAGTCGGCAGTAGGCAGTGGGCAGTGAAGAAAAATAGTTCTGAGTGCTGAGTTTGGAATGATTTGGAGGAAACATAATGTTTTGATGGGGGATTATGAGAAGATTGGAGCATGATAGTGTTGAGCTGTCGGGGATGAACCTGATTGAGGCCAGTGCCGGGACAGGAAAGACCTATGCTATTGCTTCGCTCTATCTGCGCTTGCTTGTGGAGAAGGAGCTGCGTCCTGAACAGATTCTTGTTGTAACCTATACCGATGCTGCTACAAAGGAGCTTCGGGGAAGAATCCGCAGCCGTATCAGGGAGGCATTAGAGGTGATGGATGGCATGGAGACGGAGGATGCATTTCTCCGCCTGTTTTATGAGAAATTTTGTGGATCAGGCTTGAGGAGAGCCAAGGAGATTCTTGAGAGGGCTCTCAGTGATTTTGATACAGCTTCTATTTACACCATTCATGGTTTTTGTCTCAGGGCACTGCAGGACAATGTTTTTGAGAGCGGTTCTCTCTATGATACTGAGCTGATTACTGATCAAACGGAACTGCTTCAGGAGCTTCTGGACGATTTCTGGCGGATACGCTTTTTCACTTCATCTTCGCCACTGCTTGGTTTTGCACTTCAGAATAAGGCATCACAACTGTTCAGCTCTCTCCTGAAAGGTATTCATACCGGGTCAGGAGTCAAGGTTATACCTGAATTCAGCGTTGAGGATATTACTGCGCTCGAAGCAGGATGCTTTGAGGCAGGCAAAGAGGTCGGAGTGATGTGGCGGGATGGAAAGGAGTCCATCATGGAGGTGATGAAGAGCGATAAAGGACTGAGCAGAGCTGCGGATAGTTATCGGCCTGACATCATCGAACCGCTATTTGCAGGCATGGATGCTTTTGTTGAAAAGGATAATCCTTTTGATCTGTTCGAGGGGTTCGTAAAGTTCACAAGATCGGGCATTATCAAACGAAGTAAACCAAAAAGCCCGCCTCCCGTTCATCCTTTTTTCGATTGTTGTGAAACACTGTTTGCCCTTGTGCAGCAGCGTTTTCTTGCTTTGCAGGCTGAACTGGTAAGCTATTACCGGACGAACCTGCCGCTTCGCAAGCAGGCGGGAAACGTGCGTTTTTTCGACGATCTTCTTGAAGATCTTTATCGTGCACTTGTTTCGGAAAGTGGAGGAAGGCAGTTTGCCGCTCTTTTGCGGAGCAAGTACAGTGCTGCACTGATTGATGAGTTTCAGGATACCGACCCAGTGCAGTATGATATTTTCAGGATGATCTATGCAGGATCCGATGCGCCGCTTTTTCTGATAGGAGACCCCAAGCAGGCAATTTACAGTTTCCGGGGTGCTGATATTTTTGCCTATATGAAGGCGGCGCGAGAAGCGGGCGAAGAGAAGCGCTTTACCCTGACTGAAAACTGGCGATCGACTCCGCAACTGCTTCATGCTTTCAACACGCTGTTTGATCAGCAGCGCAATCCGTTTATCTATGACGATATTGTCTACCATCCGCTGAAAGCCGGTGATGAAAAAAAATTCCCTTCAAAGGAAGAACCCGGTGATCCTCCCCTGCAACTCTGGTTCATGGAATCCGGGGACGCAAAACGCGGTGTGATGACTGTAGATGATGCAGGCACTTTTGCGTCAAAGACTGTTGCTGAAGAGATATTCCGGCTTCTGACGGAAACCAGGGAAGATAAAGAGTCAGGAGGGAAGCAGGTTAAACCGGAGGATATTGCGGTTATCGTGCGGACTCATCGACAGGCTGGAATTGTTTTACAAGCTCTCAGGGCAAGGGGTATTGCCGGGGTGATGCGGAGCGATATGAGCATTTTTGCTTCTTCCGAAGCTGAAGAGGTGAGTAATCTGCTTTCCGCCTTGTGCGATCCGGGAAACGAAACGAAAATCCGTTCAGCACTGGTGACCGATATTCTCGGCAGATCGGGTAACGATATTGCTCGTCTTATTGAGGATGAGGATGCATGGACGGAGTGTCTGAGGGATTTCCACTATTATCATCGTCGGTGGATTGAGAGGGGATTTATGGTGATGATTCGGGAACTGATGGCTGCGGAGGGGGTTCGCGGGCGCCTTTTGAGTTCACCCAATCTCTCAGGGGAACGCAGGCTGACAAACCTGCTGCACTGCTTTGAAATTCTGCATACAGAGGAACATGAGCGGGGAGTCGGCATGGAGGGTCTTGCCTCATGGTTCGGCGAACGGCTTGCAACTGCCTATGAGGCGGAGGAGCATCAGATACGCCTTGAAACAGATGAATCCGCGGTTAAAATTGTTACCGTCCATGTCAGTAAAGGCCTGGAGTACCCTATAGTGTTTTGTCCCTTTCTATGGGGAAAGGTGAACAGTAAAGGAAATGTGGTCTCGTTTCATGATGAGAATTTGCAGCCCGTCAAAGTTTTCGGTTCAAGTGAGTTTGCTGCTCATCAGCTGGCTGCAGCGAAAGAGTCGCTTGCTGAAAGCCTCAGGCTGCTTTATGTGGCCATTACGCGAGCAAAGAGTCGTTGTTACCTGGTAACCGGAAAAATCAATGCGGATGTCTCTCCGGTTACCTACCTTTTTCATGCTACTGATGAGGTGAGGAGGGCTGACAATCAGGCGACTGCTCTTGCTCAACAGTCCAAGGCCTTATCTGCAGCGAACATGGCCGATGATTTGCAGGCACTGGCTGACCGTTCGGACGGGTCAATCGGGTTCAACCAGTTAACCCGTGAGGGTATTGATACTGCCAGAGAGCGTTTCAAACTTTCAAAAGGGATGAGTTATGCTCCTCAGTTGCGCACCTTCACCGGGACTATTGATACCAGCTGGCGGGTATCCAGTTTTACCTCGTTCAGCCGGCATGAGCAGAAGCATAGTGAACTGCCTGACCGCGATGAGCCGCAGGGCGGAAGCATAGAGTTTTCAGCCGCAAATGGTGAACAAAGTATCTTCACCTTCCCGAGGGGTGCCCAGGCGGGTATATTCATGCACTGGATTTTCGAAAAACTTGATTTTGCCGCATACACAGAAGAGAGTGTCTCTAATCTTGTTGAAAAAGGGCTTGATCGTTACAGCTACCCGCAGGAGTGGCTGCCGCACATCACGGCCATGGTTCTCAACGTCGTGACAACATCTTTTGGATCAGGGAACAAAGCATTCACTCTTGGCAACCTGCGACCGGGATGCTGGATAACCGAAATGGAGTTCTACTTTCCGCTCAGATTTGTCACTTCAGCTCTTCTGGGAGAAACACTTGCGCGTCATGATGTCCACCTTGGAGGCGTTGACTTGGCCGCACATGCCGGGGAATTGGAATTCAGACCGGTCAAAGGGATGCTTATGGGATTTATCGATATGGTGTTCGAAGAGGGGGGGAAATACTACTTGCTTGACTGGAAATCAAATCATCTAGGCAGCGCGCCGGAGGATTACGGAGAGGATGCCATGAAGCAGGCTATGGTAAAGAACTTTTATTCTCTCCAGTACCTCCTCTATACGGTGGCGCTTGACCGTTACCTATCCCTGAGGGATAAAGATTATCACTACAGCACCCATTTCGGAGGGGTGATCTATGTTTTTCTGCGCGGAGTAAGCAGCGAACTTGGTGAGACAACAGGATTTTATCGTGATCGTCCGCCGGAAGAGCTGATTCGGGAGTTGACGCAACTGTTGATAGAAGAGGAAGAATAATATGGCGATTATGTTTCAGGAGCGTGCCATCGACCGGCAGTTTGCATCATTTATCTGCAGAGAGAGCGGTGTTACGACCAGTGACCTTTTCCGTCTTCTGGTTTCTCTGGTCAGCAGCGCTGTCGGAAAGGGGAACATCTGCCTTGCGCTGGCCGATTATGCAGGAGAGACGCTCTCCATTGATGGAAAAGAGATTGTTCTGCCGGATGGTGATGTGCTTCAGAAGCTGCTGAGGAGCAAACCGACAGTTGGCTCGCCCGGTCAGCACCGGCCGCTTGTGCTTGATTCGAACGCTCGACTCTATCTCTATCGATACTGGCGTTATGAACAGGAGCTTGCCGGAGCCCTTCTTCAAAAAGCCTCGACGCTTGCTGAGGGTATTGATGAAGGTCGTCTGCGGGTGGGAGTTGCGCGACTGTTTCCTGAGTGTGACGGAGAAAAGCGTGATCTCCAGAAAGAAGCGGCATCGGTTGCACTGCATAAGCAGTTCTGTGTTATTTCCGGAGGTCCAGGTACCGGCAAAACCTCGACGGTGGTTCGCATTCTTGCTCTGCTGCTTGAACAGAAGGGTGCAGGGATGCAAAGCATTGCGATGGCCACCCCGACAGGAAAAGCCGCAGCCAGGCTGAAAGCTTCCGTCAACGATATCAGGCCTGCGCTTGAGTGTTCAGATGAGGTGAAAGGTGCAATACCTGATGATGTTGTGACGGTTCAGCGACTGCTTGGTGCTGTTTCGGGGTCGTCCCGTTTCCGCTATTGTACCCGAAATCCTCTTCCTTTTGATACTGTTATCGTTGACGAGGCTTCAATGATAGCTCTGCCGTTGATGACCGCTCTTGTTACCGCGCTGAAGCCAGGTGCGCGCCTTATTCTTCTGGGCGACAGTGACCAGCTTGCATCAGTTGAAGCCGGGGCCGTGCTTGGTGATATATGCTGCGCAGGGGAGGAGGGGAGCCAGGATTCGCCCTTGAGAAGTTCACTGGTAAAGCTCGAAAAAAATTACCGGTTTCGTGCTGAAAGCGGTATTGCAGAAATCAGCCGGGCCGTTAACGCCGGTCTGGAAAGGGATGCATTGGAGCTCCTGAAAAGCAGCACAGTCAAAGGAATTTCATGGCAGGATCTGCCTTCCCGGGAGGCTTTAAAGAGGGTTCTGGCTGAAAAAGTTGTGGACGGATATCGCAACTATCTGGAAGCTCCATCAGCCCGGGAAGCTCTGGAGCGTTTAGACCGGTTCCGTATCCTTTGTGCTTTGCGCGATGGTCCCTATGGAGTGAGCGGTCTTAACGCTGCGGTGGAAAGCATTCTTGGCAGGGAAGGCCTGATTACACCCGGCAGCATCGGGTACCGGGGGCGTCCTGTCCTGATAACCGTCAATGATTATTCGATACAGCTTTTTAATGGGGATACAGGAATAGTTTATCCCGATCATGAAAACGGCGGAGCACTGAAAGCCTTTTTTTCTGATCCGCTGGGCGGGGTTCGCAGCATCCCTCTGGAGCGCTTGCCTCAGCATGAAACAGCATTTGCCATGACCATACACAAAAGCCAGGGGTCAGAGTTTGATCGGGTGCTTATGATTCTACCGCCCATTGACAGTGAGGTTCTGACCAGGGAGCTGATCTATACCGGTATAACAAGGGCCAGACTGAGCGTTGAAATCTGGGCAAATGAGGGTGTATTTTGCAGAGGTGTCAGGAAAAAAACAGAACGGCATTCGGGTCTAAGGGATGCGTTGTTTATTTCAACTTCACCGTCATAAAATCGACAGCATTGGCGACTTCCTGGTCAGTCAGAGTATCATTACCGCCTTTGGGGGGCATCACTCCGGTTTTACCTTCATAGCCTTCTATGGACTTTTTTACCATCGCAGCGACACCTGGTGCAATACGTTCGCGCCATGCTTCCTTGTCTCCCGGTTTCGGGGCCCCCGATACACCGGTATCATGACAACCAGCACAATTTGATTCGTAGATTTTTTTGCCAGCTTCAATTTTCTGTTCACCTAAAGCCTCGGCCTTTAATTCCAATGCCTCATCTGATTGCGGAAGTTTGTCAGGGTTGCAGGCACCAAGAGAAAACAGGCTGATGATTACAAAAACAGGCACAAATAGTTTCAAGGTCATCGTTGTGAAGCGGACTTAAGTGGTTGTATGCTGCTATCAAGTCAGGAATAGGTATCAGAAGGATCAGATTCGGGAATCAGTTCTTCGGTTCCCAGAAACAACGCTTCGGAGAGACAATCAACTCTTCATCTTTCAATGCTTTGAGAGCCTTGTCAACCTCTTTTCGATCCAATCCGCTGATTTCTGTAATGCGGCCGGCGTTCAGTGGCGCTCCCTCTTTTTTCATCACGTCAAGAACGGTATTTTTTGCATCCATTGTGCCTCCTGGTTTTAATCGTAGTACCTCAATATCAATTTCGTCAATGTACATATTATCAAATAATAACGAGAGAAAGAAAAGGAATATCCTCTCCTGAAGCACGGCCTGATGAAGGTGTTGTATCCTTTCGTTGATTGAAGGGAGTGTTATTAGTTGTAAATTATACTTCTTGAAATCTGAAATAATGTTGACCCGAAACATTTTTCAGCCGAGCTCAGCAGGGTCAATAACTTAAACCACAGGAGCAACAGTAGATGAAGAAAAAGTTTGTATCAATTGTCGCAGCAGCCTTGTTTGCCTTGCCAGTACTGGCGCAGGCTGCTCCACTCAAGATCGGTTTTATCAATTCCATTACGGGCAAAGAGGCACAAATCGGAGAAAACCTCACCAATGGTGCGGCAATGGCAATTGAAGATCTTAAAGCAAAAGGGATTCATGTGGAAGTCATCAGGGAAGATGATGGCGGCGATCCGAAGAATGCCCTCGCGGCCTATGAAAAGCTTGTAACGAGGGATGGCGTTATTGGTGTTGTCGGGCCTTACACTTCCGGTGCTGCAAACGTGGTTGCCTCACGGGCTGACCAGTATCAGGTACCTCTTCTTGTTCCTGCGGCAGCAAAAGAGGACATTACCATGAAAGGGTATAAAAACGTTTTCAGGCTGAATGCTCCTGCCAATGTTTATTCAAGCGTGCTGATGACAGCTGTAGCGGCTTATAAACCGAAAACAATCGCGTATGTCTATGCCGCAACTGATTTTGGCGTTTCAACGGTCAAAACTGCTCAGGAGAACGCAACAAAAATGGGGTTAAAGGAAGTTGCGAACGAAAAGTACCAGCAGGGGCAACCAGACTACCGTCCATCTCTTGCCAAAGTTAAAGCGGCAAATCCGGATCTTATTTTTCTTGTTTCCTATGATGCCGATGCCATTCTGCTGATGCGCCAGGCAAAGGAAATCTCGCTTACACCAAAGGCGTTCCTTGGTGCCGGTGCCGGGTATACAACTGCCCAGTTTGCCCAGCAGACAGAAATATCCAACCTTGTGGTGTCTGCAACCCAGTGGACTGATGATGTAAACTGGCCTGGTGCAGCAGACTTCGCGCGTCGCTACAAGGCGAAATATGCTAAAGAGCCATCCTATCATGCAGCCTGCGCCTATGAAGCAATGAGGATCATGGTTGAAACTGCTTCCAAAAACAATACCTCAGCCAAACTTCGTGCAGGTCTGAAAGCAGGAAGCTGGAATGGTATTTTAGGCCCTGTAAAATTTGCAGATTACAGCGGCTTTACCAACCAGAATAATCACCCGATGCTGGTACAGCAAATTATCGGCGGAAAATATGAGACTGTTTTTCCTGCTGCATTCAGCAAGAAAAAACTCGTTTATCCTTTCACCCGATAAGTTCAGGCTGAATACGGTTACCAGAAAATCCGGAGACAAGGCGCCTTCATAGATAATGAAGGCGCTTTGATTATATGGGTGATTGGTAAGAAGTGATAACCTTCGGGAGTGTTGGGTGCCCCTATGCAGGTTGGGGTGATTCTTGAACCCCAACAAAACTAAAGTTCTCCTGAGAGGCTAGCACTTTTCATCCTGCAGGTAAAGTTTGCCTTTCATCTTTTATCTCAGCAACAAATAGAGGTCTCCCTATGTATTGAGGATGGTGCTTGGTACGTGAAGCGATAACCTTCGAGAGTTGTTGGGTGCCCCTATGGGAACGCTCAGACAGAGGTCGATAACACTGGAGTCCAATGAGAACAGTGGATTTGAAACGGAATTTGTGGTCAGGAGTAACTGACCGACGCTTGTCGAGCAGTTTGTAGAACAAGCCTCATAGATTTGATGTGGGCGGTTTTTCATGGCGTCAGACAAGGTGCTTGAAGTGATAACATTTCTGAGCATGGACACCAAGGCTTGTTTGGATGCCCCGCAGACTGTCATGGCCGCAAATCTGCGCATATAACATTGCAATCAACTGTTGCCTGTCCGTGTAATAAAGGTGTAGTGGTTACTTTGATGCTGCTTTTCGAGTTTCTCAAATTCGTATCTCGGAAATATTTTTATTAACTCACCCAGCATCGTTGTAACTTGCTTTATTGCATAGGACTCCTTTTGTAATAAAAAAATATACCACTTAAAAGAATTTAATAGAAATGTTTACACAAAATGAAATAGACACCATTATAGAAAAAAAATTAAATAAAGACTTCTTTGATATCACTCTAAAACAACAAAAAAAAGACAATCCAATAATATATCGTGGACCTGGAACAATATATCATAAATAAAATGGTGACATATATTTAAAACTTTATCATACTAATAAAAAAACCAGCAAAGAATTACTATCAAACTTATTTAATGAATCCGATATTAAGCCTGGAAAACTAATGCCAGATCATTATTATTATACATTAAGGATTAGAGATGGACGTAAAACATGGACATCAAAAAATATCTATATCTCTAACGACTTAGGGGAACCTCTAAAAATAGACTTTTGAGATCACGGCTATCGTGCTGAATGGTACAGATCAAGATTTCAGTTTTTATGATCTGGTAAAAAGTGTTCTTTGTCAATATTTGAATGTGAAATGCTCCGTTT
>Ga0118677_10004696_pt1 | contig 24615 bp, 20 predicted proteins | sample AliMusrvi5mmetaG_FD_86154 | JGI IMG/M metagenome (GOLD analysis project Ga0118677, IMG submission 86154)
GCGGAAGGCGGTCGCATTGTGCTTGTAGCCCAGCGCGGCCATGATCTCTTCATACGCACTTTCCTTTTGCCTCCCGCTCGCAACCCTCTGATCGGCAATCGATTGCGCCGAAAAACGATTTCACGATTGTGGCTACAACCTTACCTTCAGCAAATCCAGGATGTGTTGTTGATCGGGCTCAGGCGTTGTGATCTGAAGGAATTCTGCTCCGGCCAACGAGACTTTTTCACGACGAATGGCCATCAGTCGCTGGATGACGTTTTCAAAAGTCCACTGGCGATTCTTGCCTTCGCCGTCGGCATCAAACAGCGGGCGCAGACGTTGCTTCATGTGCCATTGCAGATAGTAGGCCAGCATACAGAGAAATACATGCGCCCGAATGCGGTCGTCGTTCTTGTGAAAAACGGGGCGTAGTTCCAATTGCACGGTCTTGATATTGCGAAATGCTGTCTCGACCAATTGTAGTTTTTTGTAGGACGCGACCACGTTCGTGGCATTCATGGCTTCCGCTTTCACGTCTGAGCAGATCACATAGCAACCATCCAGCAACATCTCGGCCGCGATTCGTTCCTGATCGAACTTCCATTGCAAGCGGCCATCCTGAACATTCCACGTAACGAACTTCCCCATCTTGTACTGCTGTAAAATGCGCCCTACGCGGGAGCCAATCTTTTCGGCCGTACTGATGCGTTGGGCATGCGCAATTTTTTCCAACCCAGCTTTGGTGAGATCTAGCAGGCGTTGACGGGTGGTGGTCTCGCGTTGCGCGCTGTGCGGGTTGCGACACAGCGCATACCGGCGGCGCGGATCTTGCGGGTCGATCACCTCGGCAATCTTCAGGCCGGGTCCGGCAAAGTCATAGCTGTAAAACAGACCCAGGTCAGCCGTCTGGTCAGTGTTCGGGCGGCTGGCACGGTAGCCGCAGCCGGTGTGTGAGGCGTTCATCTCTCCCAGCATCTCGCTGAGCATTTCGGCGAAATCATAGTTGTTATTGATGAAAGGCAGGAACTTTTTGTATGCCGTGTAGTAAAAATCCCAGTCCACCCCCTGCATATCCGCCACATAGAATTTTTCCCTGAACTGCCGCCAGGAGTGGTCAAAAATGTAATTGCGTTCTTCCGCAGGTTTCAGCACCATTTCACCGCTGGTCTTCAGCGGCTCTGCTTTGCCGCCCTCAACTTCAACTTTCATCGGTTTCCCATCGGCAAAAAGCAGGATAAACTTTCCATCAGCCGAGAGTTCCATCCCTGCATGCTTAAGGCCAAGTTTGGCCAGCATTTTCGTTTCATGGACCCTGAGATCGGTGACCCACAGATCATTGTCTTTTTCAAAACTGGTCAGGTAAAACAGCTTCTCCCCATCTTTCGAAAGAAGCCAGTCGCTCACCTGCGAGGTATGCAACGTAAGTTTGATCTTGCGTTCGGTAAGATCATCCCAGTCTATCACCACCCGTGTCGAATCCTTTTTGGCAGTATCAGCTGCGGCATTTTTGCCCTTTTTATCTCCTTCGGACTTACTTTTCTCCTCTTTCTTTTTCTTCTCCTTTTCAGCCTTCTCTTCCTGGTCTTTTACCAGGGCGAGTTCTTCCTTCGACAGCCTGAACCGGTCGAATGCCGGTTTGGTGAAAAACATGGCATACACATCGGCGCTGACAATGCCACCTCCCTGTTCACGATCGCCATTGCGGTCGCAGCCCCAGATCATCATCTTGCCATCGACCGACCATTTTGGCACATAATCATCGTAACCGCTCAGGGTAAGATTCTTAATTTCGCCCTTCCCGTCGGAGGAGACAAGGCCAACCTCCGGGCTGAATATCCTTTCGGGAAATGCGAAATTCACGAGGAACCACTTGCCATCGGGCGACCATTGATAATACTGATCGCCATCGGCATAGGAGTAGTTGACACTGGCAGGCATGATGGTCCTGATCTTTTTATCAGCCAGGTTGATCACCTTCAGAACCACCCTGTTTTCGAGGTAGGCAACCTCCTTTCCATCGGGTGAAAATTCGGGCTGAAACTCCTCCGCAGTGGTAGCCACGACCGGCTCGGTCTTCAATACCGTAGAGGCATAGAAGTAAGGCTCCTCGCTGCGAACAATGGAGGTGGTGTAAACATTCCAGCTGTTGTTCACCTCGGCGGCATAAACGAGGGAACGCCCGTCGGGGCTGAAGCTCACACTGCGCTCCTGGTATGGGGTGTTTGTAATACGCTTTGTAAACCCGCCATCGATGCTGCTTACAAAGATCTCCCCCCGGAAGATATAGGCATACTCTTTCCCGTTGGCAGAGAGCCGCATTTCGGTAAATGCATCGTTGACAGGAACAATCCGGTCCTGCGCAGAACGGCCATCGGCCATCACTTTCACCGGAACCTTTACCGGGTCACCTCCCGGCCGAAGGGTATAGATCTCACCGTCGTAAGTAAAACAGAGGGTATTGTTGTCGGAACGGCTGAGAAACCTCACCGGGTGCTTTGTAAACCGGGTAAGGGCAACTGGTTTGGAGGGATCGGAGATGGCGCTTTTAAAAACATTGAACGATCCGCTTTGTTCGCTCAGGTAGTAGAAATCCTGGTTGTTGGCATCAAAAACCGGGTTCCTGTCCTCGCCGTTGAATTGGGTAAGGCGGGTGTATTTTTTCGTATTGAAATCATAGAGCCATATATCCCGGGCAATGGCTGAGGTGTGGTGTTTTCGCCATTCGTTTTCGTATCCCTTGATATCCTCGTAAAGGATCTTGTCTCCGGTACTCGTAGGGCATACCTGGAGTGCGGGTGTGGAAAGAAGCATTGAAACCTTTCCGCCGGAAACCGGAACGGTATAAAGTTCACTCATCAGTGAAATCGGGAACTGGGCATTGGTGACCACGTCCTGGCGACAGGCCGAGAAGATGACATCCTTGTTGTTTGCGGTAAAACTCCAGGGTATCTCTTTGGCCGAACTGAAAGTCAGCCTCCTTGCCTCTCCCCCGGTGGCAGCCATCACGAAAACATCGAAATTCCCGTTGCGGTCGGAAGCAAAGGCAATGCTTTTGCCGTCGTGGCTCCACACCGGTGAATATTCGTACGATTCGGTGAGCGTAACCGGGACCGCAGTGCCCCCGGTTGAAGGAACAGACCAGATGTCGCCTTTGTAGCAAAAAAGGATGGTTTTCCCGTCGGGGGAGATAGCCGTGTACCTCATCCACAGCGGATTCTCCTGGCAAATGGCCGGGATGGACAATAACGGGAACAGGATAAAAACAAGGAATCTTCTCATAGGTCGGTAATTGTTTTGTTAAAACAGTTTCGGCTAATGCCAATCTGGAACAAAGATAAATAATCACGGAGACGCAACCGGCTAATTTTCCTAAATACTTTTAAACGATCTATTCATTTTTTACTTAATTTGGCATCCGTTTGGAATATCGGAAACCATGAAACAAAAGACATTTTACTATTTCATATGCAGCATGTTTTTGCTGACCTGCCACTTTGCAACCCGGGCTGCCCAGGATACCCTTCACAAGGGGGTCAGGCTAGCGGGGGATTCGGTGAGCAAACCGATGAAAGGGGCTGTTGTGGCGCCATTCGGCATCCGGATTTTTAACATTTATACGCGAATCGGGCCATTCACCCCGGTTGAAAGAGCAGAATCAGCGGAGCAAAAAATTAAAACCATTGCCGGTGACCCGTTTTTCCGGGGCGACTCGGTCAGGATTTTCAAAGGGGAGGTAACGTACGATGTGATGTACGGCGAATCCGTAATAACCTCCATAGACAGCAACGATGCCAAAGCTGAAGGGACATCGAGGGATCTCGTTGCCAAGTCGCGCAGGACTAAGATCATTTATGCCATCCAGCATTACCGGACGGTGACCAGTTTTGGCGAAATCATGAAGAATGTTGCAATATCCGGGGGAATACTGATTTTGCTTATAATAATTATTTCTCTGATTAACAGGCTTTTCACATTTCTTAATGGCAAAGCTGTTGTGTGGCAGGAGAAGCTCATGAAAAACAAGCGCATGAAAGATTACGAATTCTTCAACCGCCACAGGCAACTGGCAATCCTGCTGGCCATGTTGAAGGTATTCAAATGGATCCTGATCCTGTGCCTGCTGATCATCACCCTGGTGACCATTTTTTACCTGCTGCCCTGGACAAAATCATTCAGCGTGGCCATCCTTGGGTTTGTCATCGACCCGCTGAAAAACATCATGCTCTCTTTTTGGAATTATATCCCCAACCTGATCACCATCCTGGTGATTTTAGTTGTCGCCCGGCTGATCATCCGCCTTTTTAAATTTTTCAAGGTCGAAATCGAGAAGGAGACGCTGAAAATTCCGGGTTTCTATGCCGACTGGGCTTTGCCAACCTTTAACATTTTACGGGTCCTGATCATAATTTTCACCATTGTCGCCACATGGCCCTTTTTACCGGGCTCCGGTTCACAGGTTTTCCAGGGGGTTTCGGTATTTTTCGGACTGGTCTTTTCATTAACATCCGCAAGCGCGCTGTCGAATTTCATGGCGGGGCTCACGATTACCTACACCCGTTCATTCAAGCTGGGTGATCGGGTAAAGATTGGGGATGTAACCGGTGATATCATTGAAAAATCGATGCTGGTAACCAAAATAAAAACGATTAAAAACGAAGAGATCACCGTTCCGAATACCAAGATCATGAATACGGAGGTGATCAACTACAGCACCTGCGCCCCAATGGAGGGTTTGATCATCCATACCACCGTCACCATTGGTTATGACACCCCCTGGCGGCAAATCCACCAGTTACTGATCGATGCAGCGATTCGTACCGACCTGATCCTTAAGAATCCAACCCCGTTTGTCCTGCAAACTGCATTGAACGACTTTTATATCAGTTACCAGGTCAATGCGTACACCCGGTCGCCCAACCAGATGGCGGTAATCTTCTCGAATCTTCATCAGAACATACAGGATTCGTTCAACAATGCCGGGGTTGAGATCATGTCGCCCCATTTCAACGCCATCCGCGACGGGAACACCATCGCAATTCCGGAGGAAAACCGGTCCAAAGGCTACGAACCGCCCGCCTTCAGGGTTGGGAACCCTTAACTTTGCGTTGCAAGTACTTTATGCGCCTTGCGGCGGCGATGGCTCCTTTTCTTAAAATCGTTTGAAAGAACACTGATATTCCCGTCAACTTCGATCACGGCAAGGTCTACCTCGCTGATGGAGGCAACCCCGTGTTCGCGGATGGCCTGCATCACTTCGTCTTCTGAAATGCCCGCCATGCGGAGATGCGACGGGATGATCTTTCCGTGGTAAACCAGCATGACCGCATCGCCCTGTACAAACTTTCCGAATTTAGGAAATTTAAGCTGGAGTTTTTTCAGGATATAGTTCAGAACAAAGAGAGACAACGCGGCAGCAAGCCCGCCGAACAGGGTTTCATTGCCCAGCACCATGGCATTTTGCACCGCGTTGCTGATGAGCAGGATAAAAACAAGGTCAAAGACCGAAAGCTGCGACAACTCCTTTTTACCGAACAGGCGGATCGCCAGGATAATGAAAAGGTATACTGCAATTGAACTCAGAACAATATGCAGGTATGCATTGTGAAGAAATTCCATCGGGTAATTTTTGCCAAAGTTAGCGATTCTACATATTCAACACCTGCTTCAGGATTTTATATCCCGAAGTGCTTGCCCTCAGCCTGGCCCCATTCTTCGTAAGCACGGCATAATTTTCCTTGTCATAGTATTCGATCCGGTCGATAAAACGGGCATTGACGATATAGGAGCGGTGGATGCGGATAAATTGAGCCGGATCGAGATGGCCTTCAAAATATTTCATGGTTTTCTCCTTGAGGTGTTTTGCATCTTTGGTATGCAACATCACATAATCGCCCTCGGCCTCCAGGTAAATAATTTCGTCAATTGGAACAACGCTCACTTTGTGACGCGATTTAACGGCGATCCGCTGCAGGAATTCCGGATTATCGTCAAGGGTCTTCACCAGGCTTGCCACCGGCGCCGATGCCCTGATCCCGCTGGCTGCCTGGGCCAGCGCCTTCTGAACCGCCTGCGTGAACCGTTCTTTCGAGTAAGGTTTCAACAGGTAATCGATGGCATTCATTTCGAAAGCCTTGATGGCATATTGATCGTAAGCCGTGCTGAATATGATCAACGGCGGCTGGTCGAGCAGATCGAGGAGCTCAAGCCCGGTAAGTTTTGGCATCTGCACGTCGAGAAACACCAGGTCGGGTTTCAATTCCTGGATCGCTTTCAGACCGCTGAAACCGTCGGTAAATTCACCCGCGATCTCTATTTCAGTGAAATCCTTCAGGTAGTGTTTTACGATATCCCTGGCGGGCTGCTCATCGTCGATGAGAATGGTGCGGAGTGGCATGGGGAAATGATTTACGATTTACGATTTACGATTTACGATTTACGATTTACGATTTACGATTGGGGATTTACAAACTGCCTTTATTGTCGGTGTTTGGCAGACTCAAATATACGGAGAATCGGGTTCCGTCGACCACTGTGCGGAGGAGTTTATCATTTTTATAAAGCAGCCTCAGCCGCTCGCGGATGTTGTTCAACCCGATACCGGTTCCCTTGCGAGGGTGGGCATGAGGGTCAAAATCGTTCACGATGCGGATTTCGAGATAGCCATCCCTGTATTCGCAATCCATGTCGATGCTTACCTGTTCGGTACTTTCATAGACCCCGTGTTTGATCGCATTTTCAAACAAGGGTTGCAGCAACATCACCGGGACCTGGTGGGTGCGGCAGGCTCCGTCAAGTTTGAAACCGAACAAAAGCTTGTCGCCAAAGCGAACCTTTTCAATTTCAAGGTACCTGCGGATGTTGATCATCTCCTGCTCAAGGGTGGTGAAACTGGTGGCATTGTTTGAAACGGAATACCTCAGGAAATCCGATAACTTGATCACCATCTCCCTGGCCTTTTCAGGGTTGGTGATGGTGAGCGAACTGATGGAATTGAGGCTGTTGAAGAGAAAATGCGGGTTGATCTGCGATTTCAGCATGTTGAGTTCCGTCTCCTTAAGCACCATGCGCAGGCGCGATTCGACCTTGACCTTTTCCTGGAGGTTGACGTAGTAGATAAACAGGTAATAAGCCAGGGCGATCACGATATAAAAGATGATCCCGCTGATGATCTTGTTGGGAATGGAAACCATGAGCAGGTCCATGTAAACTTTGTTGCGTCCGAAAATGGCGCTGAGGATCGTATAGGCAATGCCGTTCCAGACAACCAGGGTAAGTGTTAAAAACGAAAGATGGTTGAAAACGACATTCCAGATGTTTTTCTGGTCGGGAATGCTGTACCTGACGATGTACCACATGGCAATGCCTGCAGCGCAAAAGAGAAGGTTGAAAACCATGCTGTCGGCCAGCGACACCTCGATCGGGAAGTAATAGACAAAATAGAAAATGGAAAAGTGGACCCCCGCAATGAGGGCCCACAAACCAAAATAAACGGAAACGGATCTTTTATTGAGAAAAACCGGGTGCTGCATACTCCTCAGTTAAATGTTCAGTAACTTTTTATCTCGCCGCCGCCGAAGATGGTACTTCCTTTGATGACGAGCATTCTCGACGGGTCGGGACTCTCTTTGACATAGGACCGTTTATCGGCAAACCCTCCCATGATTGAAGTCATCTTCAGCTGAATCTTCCAGTCTGCGGGAACGATGAGCGTGACCCCTCCGAAAATCGTGTTGATTTCCAGCTCACTGATCCCTTCGGCCAGCGTGGACTGGGTAAGGTCCACTTCGGAACCTCCAAAAATGCAATTGATTTGCCCTCCGCGAAATACCTGGTGCACTACACGCTGTTTCCCTCCGCTGAAAATATTTTCTTCGTGGATAAATCCATCGCTCAGATCGCTGACATTCATGTTGTTCATGGTCGGGAAACGTCTGGGCCACAGGTTTCCGGGCGACCGTTTAACCAATATAAGAATCCCGATTACAATCAGGATCAGCGGCCAGCCGAGGTGCATGACATTAAAAGACACCTCAAAAATGCGGGAAAGGAGAAAAACACCCCCGATCACAATAAGGATGGTTCCCGGGGTACGGCTCTCCCCGCTGAAAAAACTGACCACCCCGATGGCGATGAGGAGCATCGGCCATGAGAAGATGACATGATGGATCTCGTATGGTAAAAAACCCGTTTTTTCGATCAGGAGCAGGATTCCGGCAATGATGACGATGACGCCGAGAACAAACTTTTTCCGTTGCGGTCCGTTGTAATATTTAGCTTCGTTAGGGTCCATGGCTTTTGGTTTTAAAAGCAGTGAATAATCTTATGATGCAAAAATAGACCAGTTTGTAAGGGTGGCAAACGATAAATCGACAGAAGGCGGCAAAATCCCGATAAAAATTAATATACCTCCTGCGCCTGAAGATAAAGACCCTGCGACATCTCCCCGATCCCGAAATCGATCAATATGTTCGTGCGGTCATACTTCCCCACCATGATTCGGAGACCAAACCCGCACCCGGGTTTCAGGTAACCGAACAATGGCACATGCATGTCGCGGTTTGACGCAGTGGTGACATTGGCAAAAAGCACTCCTCCCACGATCCCTGAACAATAGGAGATCGGAAACCGGTATTCGGTTTCACCGTAAACAAAATCTTCTCCGCGCCAGCGCCCCTGGGTATAACCCCTGCCGGAAGAGTTGACCTGATCGAACCCGTTTGACATCAGGTTCAGATAGGGCAGCTCCCCACTGATTTTAAAGCTTCCAAACACCCTGAACGCAAGCAGGTTTCGCGGCACCCTCCTCGATAAGCCCACATAGGTGCGAAATTCGGTCCACAGGCGGGAACCTGACCGGTTGCTTCCGAGGATGGTAAAATTATAAAGGTAACTGGCGTTGATATACACCCCTTTGTATGCGTTGATGATGTTGTCGCGGGTATCGTATGCAAAGTTGAGACTTATGCCGGAGGTTGTGTATGTTGAAGCATTGAATCCATGAAGCATCGAATAGGCGTAGTGCGGAGTAATTATTTTCGTTGTTGAGTCGAGATTCAACTCAATGTCGACAATGTCGTAATAATGGTCGAGATGATAGCCCAGCCCCCCATAAAAATGGCTTCCTACCTCCATGAATAAAATGTTGTGGATCTTGATCCAGTTGTATTTCATCGGGAATTTCCCTCCTTCGTAACTCACCGGACTTCCGGGAGTATTCTGATCTTCGGGGATACCCGGGATGTTGTCCTCCGGACCGGTTCCCAGCCCGTAAGTCGGCAGGCGAAAAAGATACAACCGCCAATCGGTTTGAAGAAACCACTTGTTCTCATTGAAAAACATGTTGGTCCTGACATAGGAAATGATCTGCCGTTCGGTGGTCCAGAGCAATTGAACAGAACCTGCTGAAAGCTTGGTGAGCGGGTTGTGCCCGATGGACCATGAGAGAGCAGAGCCGGCTCCTAGCTGCACCCCGGTTGCCGGCGAATAGGCAATCAGGGGGAGGATGATGGCCCTCACCTTTCTTGAGGGGATCTCCGGTGCATGGAGCTTTTCCTTGGTGAGAACGTCGAAAATATCTTTCTGCGGACACACCTCCAGAGTGCTGAGTGAATCAGGTGATGAATGAAGTACCGAATTCTGCCCGCAGGAAATATTTACGAATCCTAACGAGATGAAAATGAAAACACACCTGAAAATCTTCTGCATCATTGGGTGGCAAAAGTAATAAATTAATTGCTTTTCGTTAGCTTTGTAACCGCAAGAAACCTATGACACTTCCTTTTTCAAAATACCACGGTACAGGCAATGACTTCATCCTCATTGACAACCGGTTGATTCACTGGGAGCCGGCCGTATCCGATGTTTTGTTCCTCTGCGACCGCCATTTCGGGATCGGTGCCGATGGAATGATGCTGCTTTCCGGAAAGCCCGGATTCGATTTCGCCATGAACTATTACAATTCCGACGGACTGGAGAGCACCATGTGCGGCAATGGCGGACGATGCATGACAGCCTTTGCGCAATCGCTCGGACTGGTGCGAAATAAAGCCCTCTTTTGGGCTGTTGACGGCAGCCATGAGGCAGAAATTTCCATTGACGCATTCGGGCCTGTCTGCCGTTTGAAAATGAAGGATACCCGGATCGGACATATTTACGGGGACGGGCTCTTTTTGGATACAGGCTCACCTCATTTTGTGAAGTTTGTGGAAGATGTTGCGGCAACGGATGTGTTCAGCAAAGGCAAAGCCCTGAGCCACGATTCCCGTTTTGCCCCCGGAGGCACCAACGTGGATTTTGCCGAGCAGCAGCACGATGGACTCTTCGTACGGTCATACGAGCGGGGCGTTGAAAATGAGACACTGTCATGCGGCACGGGTGTTACGGCCTCAGCCATCGCCAGCGCCTTCCTGCATCCTGCAAACCAGGGCCTTTATCATATAAAAACACCGGGCGGTGCATTGAAAGTGAGTTTCAGCCAAACCGGGGAATTGTTTACTGAAGTATGGCTGGAAGGGCCGGCGAAGTTCGTTTTTTCAGGGGAGGTTGTTGTATGACCGACAACACTCTCACCGGGATCAACATCAGGCTGCGCGCGCTGGAGCCCGGCGATGTCGACCTGTTGTATGCCTGGGAAAATGACACGGCGATATGGAATGTCAGCAATACCATTGCCCCGTTTTCCAGGTTCCAGCTGGAAGAATATGTCCTTAATGCCCAGAACGACATTTTTGCAGCCAGGCAGTTACGCCTCATGATCGATTTGGTTGAACCGGGTGAACAGGAAAAAACGGTGGGAACCATCGACCTTTTTGATTTTGATCCGTTCAATTGCCGGGCCGGCGTTGGCATTTTAATCCGTGAGCCCTTCCGCGAAAAAGGGTATGCGCTGGAGGCGATGAACATTTTTATCCGGTATGCGTTTGGCACGCTGCACCTTCATCAACTTTACTGCAACATCTCACCCGGCAATGTTTCCAGCCTCAATCTGTTTAAGAAACTTGGCTTTGTGAGATGCGGGGTTAAAGAAGAGTGGATCAGAGATGGCAACGGCTGGCAGGAGGAGTGGATGTTTCAACTGGTTGACCATGGCGAATAAAAAGAGACTCTACCTTGTCGCCGCGATCATGGTCATGCTTGTTTCCTTTACCGTGCTTTGGTTTTATGCCAGCTATACGAAGCCTGTGATCAGCCTGAAGGGAAAAAAATCCTGCTATTTTTACATTCATACCGGTTCCGGGTTTGCGACAGTGAAGGATTCGCTGGTAAAAAAAGGTTTTCTCACTGATCCCGAAAAATTTGAATGGCTTGCCCGGCGTAAGCAATACGACCAGCATGTTAAGCCGGGAAGGTATCGCCTCACCGATGGCATGCGCAACAACGCACTGGTCAACCTGCTCAGGCTCGGTTGGCAGGAACCTGTCAGGATCATCATACAAAACGTCAGGACCAGCGCCGAACTGGCCGGTAAAATCGGGAGACAACTGGAAGTAGATTCCACCAGCCTTGGTAAAATGTTCAACGATCGCGGATACCTTTCGAGGTATGGCCTCTCCCCTCCTACCCTGCTGGCGCTCTTTATTCCCGACACCTACGAGTTTTACTGGAATACATCCGGGGAGCAGCTGTTCAGACGGATGGCGCAGGAGTATGAAAGGTTCTGGACTCCCCGGCGGAGAGAGCTGGCCGATTCGCTGCATCTGACGGTTGCGGAGGTTGTAACCCTTGCCTCGATCGTAGAAAAGGAGAGCAACAAAACGGATGAAAAACCCTTGATCGCAGGGGTGTATCTCAACCGCCTGAAAAAACAGATTCCGCTGCAGGCCGATCCCACCGTGATTTATGCCTGGAACGATTACAGGATCAAACGGGTTTTTAAAGCACACACCGAAATAAAATCGCCTTACAACACCTACTACCACACCGGCCTTCCACCCGGCCCCATCTGCCTGCCTTCAACCGCATCGGTCGATGCCGTGCTCCATGCCGCCAACCATTCCTATTACTATTTCTGTGCAAAAGAGGATTTATCGGGCTATCACAACTTCGCCGCCGACCTGGAAGCACACAACCGCAATGCCAGAAAGTATCAGGATGCGCTGAACAAACTGAACATTAAGTGAACGCCCTTGAACCCTGCGGGAAAGGCAGACTGGCCAATCTTTTGGTGTTGCTGTGTTTTCTCATCCCGGCTCTGCTGGCAGCCGGCCCGAATGACTCGCTGAACCCCGATACCTCCGCTGTTCGCAAAGGAAGGCTTGCGGGGGTCCTTGTCGCACAGGGCACGTTGTACGCCGCTTCCATTACCGGATTGTATTATGCCTGGTACCGCGGCTATCCTCAATCTTCGTTTCATCTGTTCAACGATGGCAACGAATGGATGCAGGTTGACAAATTCGGCCATGCCATCACAACTTATTATATCAGCAGGATCGGCTATTCCACCTATCGCTGGGCGGGAGTGCCGGAGAAGCGGGCTGCCTGGTTCGGAGGATTGCTGGGGTTTGCCTATATGCTGAATATCGAAATCCTCGACGGATTTTCGTCAGAGTGGGGTTTTTCACCTGCCGACCTCACCGCCAACACCCTGGGAACCATGTCGTTTATCGCTCAGCAACTGGCCTGGCATGAACAGCGGTTCTCATTGAAATACTCCTACCACCAGACACAATTTGCGCAGTACCGGCCTGATCTGCTGGGCGACAACCTGATCCAGCAGATGATCAAGGACTATAACGGCCATTCATACTGGATTTCGGGGAACATCTCCGCATTTCTACCGGCCCCTTCAAAATTTCCTAAATGGCTCAACATCGCGGTGGGCTATGGAGCGGGAGGGATGACCGGGGCTTTCGGCAACACCCTGGTTCACAACGGACAGCCGGTACCCGTCTATCAAAGGTCCCGCAGGTTCTTACTCTCCATCGATGTTGACCTGACAAGGATTCCGACAAAATCAAAGGTGCTGAAAGGAATCTTCACCGTATTGAGTTTTATTAAGATCCCTGCCCCTGCCCTTGAATACAACTCGCTCGGACAATTTAAGGCGTATGCCTTCTACTATTAAAATTTCCTGTACCTTTACTGTTTTATTTGCCATTGACGATGAAAATCTTACCGATTCCACTAATCCGCGAAGCTGATGCTTACACCATCGTCAATGAGCCGGTTGCCGGCATTGACCTGATGGAGCGGGCGGCGTCGGCTTGTTTCGGCTGGCTGAAGGATAAGATCTCCACAGACCGGCACATCGTGGTGTTTTGCGGTTCAGGGAACAATGGAGGAGACGGACTGGCCATTGCCAGGATGATGAAGGAAGCGGGATTCAGTGTGGATATTTTCACCCTCTCCTCCCCGGAAAAAATGACCCCGGATGCCCGGATCAATTTCCAGAGGGTGCCGGAATGCAAAATATTGGGTGAATCTTCCATCTTGCCGGCAATTGAGGAGGATGATGTGGTGATTGATGCGATTTTCGGGAGCGGGTTGTCACGCCCGGCCGAAGGCTTCGCGACCACCGTCATTCACCATATCAATACAAGCAGGGCAACTGTAGTGGCCATCGATGTGCCTTCCGGGCTTTTCTGCGACACCACATCCCAGGCAACACCGGGCCATCTGCTAATCCGGGCAGACTATACCCTGACCTTCGCCCCTCCGAAACTGGCCTTTTTCTTTCCTGAAAACGATCTGTTCGTCGGAAACTGGCAACTGCTTGATATTGGCATCCACCCTGGCTTCATCGACTCTGCCAAGGTTAAGAACTTTATGCTGGAAGCACGTGATATAGCAGGGCTTCTCAAAATACGCACCAAATTTTCGCACAAGGGAACCTTCGGCCATGCATTGCTCATTGCCGGCTCCACCGGGAAAATGGGTGCAGCGGTACTGTCGGCCGGGGCTTGCCTGCGTTCCGGACCCGGCCTCGTCACCATGCGGGTACCGGCATCAGGGGTTTCCATATTACAGACTGCTGTTCCGGAGGCAATGCTGTCCATTGACCCGGATGGGGATCATTTTTCAGAGGCGCCCGACCTCTCTGCCTTTTCAGCCATCGCCATCGGGCCCGGGATCGGCACCGCGGCACCCACTGCCACCGCACTGAAAGTCCTGATCCAGCATGCAAAAATCCCCATCATCTTTGATGCGGATGCCATCAATATCCTTGCCGGCAACAAGACCTGGCTTGGGTTCATCCCAAAAGGTTCCATTTACACCCCGCACCCCAAAGAATTTGAGCGGCTAGTTGGAAAAAGCAATAACAATTTTGAACAGAACCGGATGCAGCGTGATTTCTCTTTCAGGTACCAGTGTTACGTGGTATTGAAAGGGGCAAATACCGCCATTACCACTCCCGACGGTCGTTGCTATTTTAACACGACCGGAAATCCGGGAATGGCAACCGGCGGTAGTGGGGATGTGCTTACCGGCATCATCACCGGGCTCATGGCCCAGGGATATTCCTCACTTGAATCATGCCTGCTTGGCGTTTACGTGCATGGGCTGGCAGGCGACATTGCATTACAGGAACAAGGCTTCGAGGCGCTGATAGCCGGAGATATCATTATTAACCTGGGAAAATCATTTCAAACACTCTATGGAAAATTATGAAAAAGACATTCTGAGCGGCATGGTCATTGCGCCATATCTCCAGAAAGCAACTGCATTGCGTGGCGTAAAACGGTACGTTGGCGGAAACCAGTTTCGCCATGCTTTCGCCACCTTTGCCATCCTGATCGATTATCACTACATGGATTCCGTATTGCTGAAGGCCTCCGTAATCCATGACCTGATTGAAGATGTAAAAGGCACCTCCTACGAAGAGATCAGGGATATTGACAAAGATGGACAGCAGGTGCTGGAACTCGTGCTCGAGGTGACTCGTCAGATGCCTGAAACGAAGGAGGAGTTCCTGAAAAGGATCCTGCTCCAGGGATCAGATTTCGCCAAAGTGCTGAAATGCGCCGATCGCATCAGCAACCTGACTGACCTTCATCCCGACATTTTTGATAAGGAATATATTAAAAACATGATGGCCGACACCATGAAATGGGTTATTCCGATGGCCGAACAGGTGAACCAGGATATGCTGTTTGAGCTGAAGGACCTGATAAAGCGGCGCGAAACCAATCTGAAATACTCCAATTCCATCTGGCCGATGAAGCGGAGTCACAAAAATTAGGAAACGACTGGTTCTTCCACGATATCCGCCTCCACCCTGAGGTTGTCGATGATGAAGTTCTGGCGTTCGGGGGTGTTTTTCCCCATGTAAAAAGTCAAAACATCCAGCACGGCCGATTCCTTTGTTAAAATGACGGGGTCGAGACGGATATCCTTGGCAATGAAATATTTGAATTCATCGGGAGATATCTCACCAAGTCCTTTGAACCGGGTGATTTCGGGACTTGCCCCCAGTTTTTCCATTGCCGAACGCTTTTCCTCTTCAGAATAACAGTAAATGGTTTTTTGTTTGTTTCTCACCCTGAACAGCGGAGTCTGGAGGATGTAGAGGTGCCCGTTGCGCACCAGGTCGGGGTAAAACTGCAGGAAGAAGGTAAGCAGCAGCAACCGGATGTGCATGCCGTCGACATCGGCATCCGTGGCCACCACCACGTAGTTGTAACGCAGGTTTTCGAGTCCCTCTTCCACATTCAGGGCCGACTGGAGCAGGTTGAACTCTTCGTTTTCATAAACCACCCTTTTGCTCAGCCCGAAACAGTTCAGGGGCTTTCCCTTGAGGCTGAAGACCGCCTGGGTATTTACATCACGGGCCTTGGTGATGGAACCGCTGGCAGAATCGCCTTCGGTGATAAAGATGGAGGATTCATAGCGGCGTTCATCGTGATTGTTGTAATGAATACGGCAATCGCGCAGTTTCTTGTTGTGAAGGCTGACTTTTTTTACGCTCTCCTTTGCAATTTTTTTAATGTTTGCCCACTCCTTGCGTTCCTTTTCGCTTTGCATGATCTTCCTGAGCAACGCTTCGGCTGTATCGGTGTTCATGTGCAGGAAATTGTCGAGCTGCTTTTTGACAATATCCATGATGAAGTTGCGGATGGTGATGCCATCGGGTTCCACATGCAGGGAGCCCAGTTTCGTTTTGGTCTGCGATTCAAATACAGGATCCTGTACCTTAATGCTCAGTGCGGCAATGAGCGATGCCCTGATGTCGTTCGTGTCGAAATCTTTCTTGTAGAATTCCCTGATCGTCTTCACCAGCGCTTCGCGAAAAGCAGCCTGGTGGGTACCGCCCTGGGTGGTGTGCTGCCCGTTGACGAACGAATAATACTCTTCGCCGTACATCTCGCAATGGGTGAGGGCACATTCAAAATCGCCGTCGCGCAAATGGATGATGGGATAGATGACCGGGGTGTCAATATAGCTGTTGAGGAGGTCGAGCAGCCCGTTTTGGGCATGAAACCGCTCCCCGTTGAAAATAATGGTCAGTCCGTTGTTGAGAAAAACATAGTTCCACAACATTTTATGCACATACTCGGGAATGTAATGGTACTTGCCAAAAATGCCCTCATCAGGCAGAAAGGTGATGATGGTGCCCGACCTCAGTTCCACCTGCTTCTCTGGTTCATCCACGACCACGTTGCCCTGGTGAAACTCCACAACATGGGTTCTGCCTTCACGGATGGCCTGCACTTTGAATTGCGACGACAGCGCGTTCACGGCCTTTGAACCGACACCATTCAGCCCGACCGCTTTTTTAAATACCTTTGAATCGTACTTTGCACCGGTGTTTATTTTTGATACGCAATCCACAACCTTCCCAAGGGGGATGCCGCGGCCATAGTCACGAACACAAACCAGCTGGTCTTTGATGGTCACCTCGATGGTTTTGCCGTAACCCATCACAAACTCATCAATGGAATTATCGAGAATCTCCTTGATCATCACATAAATGCCGTCATCCGGAGAAGAACCGTCGCCCAGCTTCCCGATATACATTCCCGGCCTCAGGCGGATATGCTCACTCCACTCAAGCGACCGGATACTCTCCTCGGTATAGGTTTCCTCGTTGCTCATTCAGTCCATCGCGTTTTACCCTGCAAAGATACAGGAAAGGCCTGTCAACGCTATACGAATCTCATGAATTTTTCAATTAAGTTATGCACAACTCACGGGAATTACGTTACTTTGCACCTTGTTACAAAGTTAACTATCAAAACGTATGGCACTGGTAATAAAAGAATTAAAGGAAGAGATCGGGTGGATCACCCTGAATCATGACGCAAAGAGAAATGCATTGAGCATTGACCTGCTCACCGAACTGCTCCAGGCAATAAAATCGCTGCGCGAAGAAAAAGCGAGGGTGATCATCATCCGTGCGAACAAGGGGATGAAAGTCTGGTCGTCGGGATTTTATATTGACGAGCTTCCCCGCGACGGATCCGACCCCCTTGCATATGATAATCCCCTGCAAAAAGTGATCCGTGCCATACAAAGCGTGCCGGTTCCGGTGATCGCCATGGCGGAAGGCAGCATCTGGGGAGGCGCCTGCAACATCGCTTTCGTATGCGACATGGTGATCGGGACCAGGGATACCTGCCTGGCAATCACACCTGCCAAAATCGGGGTTCCATACAACACCTCCGGTATCTTACAGTTTCTCGACATCATTGGTTCCCACATGGTGAAGGAGATGTTCTTCACTGCCGAACCCATCTCCGCGGAAAAGGCTTTCGGACTCGGGATCATCAACCACCTTGTTGATGCCGGCGACCTGGAGAACTTCACCATCAGACTTGCCAATAAGATCATTGCCAACTCCCCCCTCAGCATCCAGGTGATCAAGGAGCAGCTGAACATCCTGGGAAATGCGCTTCCCATGACCCCGCAGACCTTCGAACACATCGACATGCTCCGGCGCATTGCCGGCACCAGCGCCGATTACCTGGAGGGCATCAAGGCCTTTTACGAAAAGCGGAAGCCGGAGTTCAAAGGGGAATGATTTTTTTCATTTCACTCACAAGCAGGACGATCTCGGCACGGGTCAGCATGAAATCACGCATGGTGAGTTTCGTCATCCGTGAGAAAACAATGAACTGATACAGCGTGAGGATGGAATAGGAAATGGTTGCAGCAATTCCCGCCCCGGGGATCCCGTACTTTGGAATGAGCAGCAGTCCCAACCCGACAGTAAATACCAAACCGATGGCAGAACTGATGGTATTGTGATAGGGTTTGTTGATGCTCGAAAAAAAGCCGCTTAAAATCATGGAAACACTCAGCGCGACAATGCCGAAGGCCAGGGAGGCAATGACCAGCTTTACATCGCCGAACTTTGCAGTGAAAATCGCCACGAACACAAATTTCGGGATGGCCAGTACCAGCAGCATGGCCAGGCCGGTAACCACCCAGGATATTTTTGCGAGCGTGAGGGTGAGCCGCACACTGTAATCATAATTCATTTCGTTGGAGAGCCGCGAATACTGCACGGTGGCGATGCTGCGGCTGATGAGCCACATCCCTTCGGCAAGCTGCATGCCAAGAGAAAGAACGCCCACGGCAGCCCTGCCTATATAAAAATCGACGAACCTCAGGCTGAGCCGGTAGTTCATCGTCTGGAAAATATTGGCGAACTGCACATATGACCCAAAACGCAGAATCTCCAGCATCAACCCCTTCATGTTGGTGAGCGGCACACGCTTCAACGAAGGGGACAACACGACAAGCCCGATCACCATGGCGATGGAATAGGAGATGAAAATGGCCCAGTAATAAGCCATGACATCCAGGAGCCTGATACCAAACAACATAAACAGGAGGATCACAAAAAGGATGATAATCTGAACAAGGCTGATGAGGTTGAATGCATGAACCCGCTCGAGCCCAAGCAACAGCATATAGTTGGCTGAGGTGAACGACATGACGAAGGCAAGGAAGAGGACCGGCTTGAAATATCCTGCCGGAATGATCTCCATGATCGGGAAGAGCGTGCCAAGCAACTGCAGTACAAATGCGGCGATGAGGGTAATGGCAAAAGACCAGGCGTATGCCGGGATAAACAGCTTGTAAATCCCGGTCCTGGGAGTGAGGTAAATCAATGCCCCCCCCGCAACAAAGTTTGTAAAGAGCTGGATGATGGTTACCGCCAGGATTACCAGGCTGATGGTTCCCACCTGTTCAGGTCCGAGGTAATGCGCATTCAGCGTCCAGGTGATGAATGCCAGCACAGCAGTCAATGCCCTGGTTCCGATGGTTCCGATAATCTTTCTAAACATTTCCCCGGTCCTTTCTGGTTAGTTTTTTCCTGAGCTGCAGGCTGAAAAAGAGGCGGTTCAACTGGTATTTTTTCCCGTCAACCAGGGTGACATTTCCAACGGCGGAGAGGGTGTGCAGCCCTTTGTCATATGGGCTGCCCTTTACCGGTTCAATAAACCGGACGGTCTCCTCGTAATATTCACCAGGTGTAAGCCGCAACACGCGGTTGATGGCCACCCGCCCTCCATAGGTGGCCGAACAATCCTGGGCCGGGCGGTAAAGAACGTTCTCATGCACAAAAGGAGTCCCCGCAGGCCGTGCAGAGCGGATGTCGGTTTTCACAGGGTTGAGTGGGTGAGCGGCAAATTCCCCGGTCAGGTTCTTTGAATGATAGAGGTAAAGATGGGTGTTTGAATACTTCCGTTCCGTAAAAAACAACCACCACCACCCGTTATAAAAAAACAGGGTCGGATCGACGGCCCTGACACCATCGAGGATAACCCGTTCTTTCACAAACCTGCCGCCTGGATCTTCCCTGCGGAAGAGGGTAATCTGCGAGGACTGGTAGGATTCAGGAAGGCAATAAACCCGGCCCTGATGTTCAAACACATAGGGATAGGAACGATGCGTTCCTCCATCCATTATGCTTACCGGGTTTCCGAACATGCCTGGGCTGGGAATATCTCCCGGGGCAATTTCCACGATAATCTCCGAGATACCCGCCTTCTGCCTGGCATAGCTGTAATCCTCCGCGAGAAGGTGAAGCCTCCCATCCGCGTGGAACCCCGCAGGATCGGCCAGGTAACCCGCGTGAGCAACCACAGGCAGCCATGTAACGTCATCTTTCCCGATGATCCGGGTTCCAAGAGCGACTTCATGGAGCGGTTTTATGATCAGCCCCACATTCCAGATTTCCGCGGCGAGCATCTCATAGTAATAGAAACGGAGCCTGTTCCGGATGAGCAACAAAAGAAATTTCAGCATCTGCAAGTTCCCCGGAATCTTGTACAAGGGAGCGGATGTTGCGCTGGCGGGCATTGCAGGAAGAACAACCATTCCTTCAGAGCCGGTTAGGTTGCGTGACATCTCATTTGCCATTTGGGCCGGCCAGGAGGCTGAAACGGATAAAAGCTGGTGGATATTTTCCCTGTAAGAGTGGAAGAGGGTTTTCAGATACCCCTTTTTCAGGATGATTCCTCCGTCGAGTTTTTCTGTAAGCCGCTGAAGAATGGCCCCGTTCACCGGGTCCCCCCTGAAAATTTCCCAGAATCCGGGAGGGCCCCCGCGGTAAGACATTTCATCATCATGGTGGAAGGACCATACCCCGAAACGGGCGGCAGTAAGGATATCTCCGCGGAGGATGTTAAACCCGAACCGGAGGATAAAATCAGGGCGGCACCTCCTTATCGATTCTATTTCCTCATCTCTGAAATATTCGGAATATCCCCTTTTTTGAACCAGGCACTCCAGCATTTCAATGCCGGTTAACTCCTGTTGCAAATCAACTGCATCTTTTGCTGCAGGTTTAAAGATCCGGTTGTCAAGGAAGGTAAAAAGAATTGTGCTCCATTTTTTTTTCAGCAGTCGTTTGACACGTGAAGCTGCCGTGACTTCCCTGGCATCAACGATCAGAAGAACCAGGTTGTGGCCCTGGTCTTTGAGCTCCTTCAATGCATCTGCCTGCCAGCGCTGAAAGACCGTTCCGTTGCACATCACTGCAAAACGGAGCGGGGCGGTTTTCCCGGGAAGAGGCATAGGCGTGCAGGTTTCCTTTTCAATCATATTTTCAGCGTACTGGCATCTTTGTTGTGGAAGAAATCAGTTCCGTGTAGAGATCCACGAGTTGCTTTCCAACGGTTTCCTTGCTGTATTGATCTGAAATCCCTTGCCGGACGGCCGTTTTGTCGTATTCCCTGCACAGGTCGAGCATCTGATAAAGTGCGCCTGTCATGGCTTTCTCATCACCGGGAGGCACCAGCATTCCATTGGTTTCGCGGATGATCTCTTTCGCCACACCTACTGCTGTCGCAACCACCGGCACCCCGCAGGCGAGGCTTTCAACCACCACGGTTCCAAAGGTTTCATAACGGCTCGACAGGACCGAGAAATCCGCTCCGCCAAGCACCTCTGCAAAATCACTGCCCGTCTTCACCCCGGTGAACTGCACCATTGATCCGGGAAGCTTCAGGAACCCGGCATATTCTTTCAACTCTTCCAGGTCAGGGCCCGCTCCCACAATCAGGCATTTAAAATCCTGCCGCAATGCGGAGAGTTGTTTTAAGGAACGTAAAAATCCCGAGATATTTTTCGACTTGTCTTCAAAACAGGAGACATGGACCATGGTTTTCAAACCTGTTTTTTTTTCGGAAGAAGCTGTTATCAGCTGGTCCGTATCCACCACGTTCGGGATGATCCTGAAATCAGGGTTGTTCAGTCCGCACTGCTTCATCGCTTCGCGCAGCGGATGCGATACGGCCACCACCGCCGCCGCCCTCTTCACCACGAAACCGGTCAGCAGTTTGCGGAGCCATCCCTGGTAGGTGTTGTTTTCGGGGAAGTAGCGCGACCAGTGTTCGGAGATTACAAGCGGAACATGCCTGTCGCGGCTTGTTTTCCACCCGATCAGCCCCATGCGTGTAAGGATGTGGGCATGAACCACGTCGGGGGCGAACTGGCGGATGCTTCGAACGGCCTTCCTGTGCGCCTGGTAAAAATGCCACAGGTTCAGGGCTTTCGCCGGGAAAGAATTTTGCCGTCCGCTCACTTTATAGTAAACGCGGAGGATCCGCACCTCCTTCTCCTCGCTGAATTCAACCTCGAGCTTGTTGGGGCAATCGGGATCGGGATGCACGTAGATCAAAGCCACGTCGCAAAAAGGGGCAATCGCCTCGGCCTGCCGCTGGATGAACAACCCCGGCATGGGGTCGTACCGGTTTGGATACCAAAGGGGTAAAAAAAGAACCCGGATCTTTCTGTCCATCATGATTCGGTTTTAGAAATGAACCTTTCGATCAGGCGCGCAGCGTTTTTCATCCGGTCGGGCCCGGTGCCATGAACCACACCAAACGGGAACTTTCGTTCGTTCAACTCCCAGTAATATAAATCGAACAGGAATTGCCGCTGGTCGGGATGCTCGCGAAGCGGATCATATTGCCACGGGAGATCGATGTCGCACAGCAGGTAGAGATCGTACCGTTGCTTTTCAATGGTTTCAAGTATCCATGGATGGCAACGGCTGTATTTCACATCGCTCCAGATTTTTGTCACCAGCAACTCGGTGTCGCAGAAAAGAAACCGGTTGGCCTTGCCGGCCAGTGATTCTTCGGCCGCCAACTGCCCCCGGGCAATGAGAAGAATATCTTTCTCCCCGTATGGTTTTCCAAGAATTTCAAGGTATTCGCGGGCATATTCAGGAACCCACACCGTTTCGTAATGGGCGGCGAGCTCTTCGGCGAGCATCGATTTCCCTGTTGATTCAGGGCCGGTGATGGCAATTCTTCGGATCATCCGGCGAGTTTTGACCGCCATTCCCTGAACCCGAGGATGGCGATGATGGTAAACACGAGATATTGAAAACTGCTGAAATAGAGGCCTTCCCAGGCACAGAGTCCGATCATCACCGCATCGGCGGAGATCCAAAGGATCCAGTTCTCGATTTTTTTCCGGGAGAAAAGCCACTGCGCCACGATGTAAACAGCCGTGGTGGCGGCATCCCAGGAGGGGATCGTACTTTCGGTGTACTTTACCAGGACCACCCGGATGATGATGAAAAAGATTACAACCGCAACCGCATTAAGCAGCAACCCTGAACCGGAACACCGGGTGATCCTGATCGTGCTGTCGTTGCTGTCCTTCCTCGTCCAGTTAAACCAGCCATACAGGCTCATGAAAAAGAAAAAACCGTTGATCCCCGCGTTCGCATAAAGCCTGGCCGCAAAGAAAATATAGACATAAATGAGCACGTTGACAATCCCGAACGGGAAAGCCATCAAACTCTCCTTTTTCATAAACCAGACACTGGTCAGCCCGCAGGCAACAGCGATCAGTTCAATGTAGCTGGTTTGAAAAGGTCCCATCTGCAGAAGCGAGGTCAGTTCCATGGGCGCAAAGGTAATGTTTATAGGATAACCGGAACCATGCATGGCTGCAACCTTTTTCGTACGGTGTCGTAAAACGGAGTACATTTGCAGCAGTAAAAAGGAATCCAGGCCAGCATGCTCCCTCTTGTCCACTATCAACTCCCCTTCATCGTCAACCTGCTGATCCTTTTGCTTACGGCAAAACTGCTTGGCGAACTTGCTGAAAGGTTAGGGCAGCCCTCCATGATCGGGGAGGTCATTGCCGGGGTCATCCTGGGGCCATCCCTGCTGAATATCATTTCCAGTCCCGGTGAAATAAAAGTCATTGCAGAGCTGGGGGTTTTCATGCTGATCGTCCTGGCGGGAATGGAGATTGAGGTGGAGGAGATCAGGAACTCCATCCGGGGAAGGAACATCTGGATTGCCCTGCTGGGCTTTCTTATTCCCATGGCCAGCGGCCTTGGCATCGGGCTGATTTTTCATTTTTCCAACACATTTACCATTTTCCTCGGCCTTTGCATTGCCATCACGGCCCTGCCGGTAAGCATCCGCATCCTGATGGACCTGGGAAAGCTTAAAACGGCTGTCGGGCAGCGGATCATCTCGGCCGCGATATTCAATGACATTGTGGCCCTGCTCATCCTGGGGATCATCCTCGACTTCAACGACGAGACCAAAAACATCAGGGATCTGACCTTTTCCATTCTTTTCACCGCCATGAAAGTTTGCTTATTCACTGTCATCCTGATGGCAGCTTACCGGTTTTTCAAATTCGCCAAACGCAAAGTCAATGTCATCAATCCGAGGATGAACAAATTCCTCCATTACCTGCGCGGAAAGGAGTCGATTTTCGCACTGGTCATCCTCTTTGTTCTGATCTTTTCAAGCATTGCCGAACTGCTGGGGCTCCATTTCGTGGTGGGTGCATTTTTCGGAGCCATCCTGATCCCGCGAAGCATGTTCGCCAACCGCGATTTTGAAAAAGTACAGCGCAGCATTTCAGGGATCACCATGGGCTTTCTTGCCCCGATCTTTTTTGCCATGATGGGCATCTCGTTTAACTTTTCTGCCCTGAACGACTGGTTGCTGCTGGTGGTTGTGCTTTTTGCATCCTTCTTCAGCAAGATCTTCGGCGGATACCTGGGGGGAAGGATGGCGGGGTTCAGCCATGCCAAATCGGTGACCATCGGGATGGGGCTCAACGCCCGCGGGATCATGGAACTGGTGATTGCCAACATTGCCCTTGCCAAGGGATTCATCGATGTTCCCGTGTTTTCGATCCTGGTGCTCATGGCGCTGCTGACCACGATCACCACCCCGTTTTTGCTGGAAAAGGGGTTCCGGC
>Ga0118677_10004697_pt1 | contig 24598 bp, 14 predicted proteins | sample AliMusrvi5mmetaG_FD_86154 | JGI IMG/M metagenome (GOLD analysis project Ga0118677, IMG submission 86154)
ATTCCAAATAAAGAGAAACTGAACAAGGAAAACAATTTGTACCTTTGCAAGTTATAAAGATCAAATATTCTATTGGACTAATATGACTGAAAAGATTAAAAATCAATATATTGAAATCAAGGGAGCGCGGGTTCATAATCTGAAAAATATCGATTTGCAGATTCCCAGGAATAAAATGGTCGTGATAACAGGACTCTCCGGCTCCGGAAAATCGTCCCTTGCCTTCGACACCCTTTATGCCGAGGGGCAACGACGTTATGTAGAGAGTCTCTCTTCGTATGCCAGGCAATTCCTGGGGAGGATGGATAAGCCGGATGTCGATTATATCAAGGGAATACCCCCTGCCATCGCAATTGAACAAAAGGTTAATACCCGCAATCCCCGTTCAACAGTCGGAACCTCAACAGAAATTTACGATTACATTAAATTACTTTATGCACGAGTTGGCAGAACCTATTCGCCGATCTCAGGTAATGAGGTAATCCGTCATGAGGTAGGCGATGTCGTAAGGGCGATTACTGCTTACGCCGCAGGGACAAAAATAATTCTTTTAGCGCCTTTCCAGATTACAAAGGGAAGAACACTTGGCCAGGAAGCTGATCTTCTTCAGCAACAGGGGTTTACCAGACTTGAGATAAAGGGAGACGTCATACGCATTTCGGACCTGGATAGCGAACTGTCCGAAAGTAAAAAGGTAAAAGAGATAAATATAGTGATTGACCGGTTTACGGTATCTGACGATGAAGATTTGGTTAGTCGTGCAGCGGATTCAATCCAGACAGCATTTTACGAAGGTAAGGGCGATTGCCTTGTCCGGATTACAACTCAGGATGATATAGCCACATTGCACGCATTCTCAAACAGATTTGAAGCCGATGGAATCGTATTTGAAGAACCATCTCTGCATTCCTTTAGTTTCAACAATCCGATCGGCGCCTGCCCGGTTTGCGAAGGGTACGGAAAAACGATCGGGATTGACGAAGACCTTGTAATTCCAAATAAATCGCTCTCGGTATATAATGAAGCTATTGTATGCTGGAAAGGTGAAAAGATGGGTGAATGGAAGGAGCAACTTGTAATGAATTCAGATCGCTTTAATTTTCCAATACATACTCCCTATTACGACCTTTCCCCTGAACAAAAACGTCTTTTATGGACTGGTAATCAATATTTTGAAGGTCTAAATGCCTTCTTTAAGAGTGTTGAGGAGCAATCCTACAAAATTCAGTACCGAGTCATGCTCTCGCGTTACCGGGGAAAAACAATTTGCCCTGAATGCGAAGGAACCCGCTTAAAAAAAGAGGCTTCCTTTGTAAAAGTTGGAGGGAAAGCCGTTTCGGAACTTGTTAATCAGCCTGTTGATCAGTTAAGTTCATTTTTCAATAACCTAGAATTATCGGAACATGACAAATTTGTGTCTGAACGGCTGTTGATCGAGATCAGAAACCGGATTGAATTTCTGTGTGATGTCGGCCTGGGTTATCTAACCCTCAACCGTCTCTCTTCCTCTCTATCCGGAGGAGAATCTCAACGGATCAACCTTGCAACATCATTAGGGAGCAGTCTGGTCGGGTCAATGTATATCCTTGATGAACCTTCAATAGGTCTTCATTCCCGTGATACAGTCCGGCTGATAAAAGTACTGCGCAAATTGCAACAACTTGGGAATAGCGTGATTATCGTCGAACATGATGAGGAGATTATCCGGGATGCCGATATGATTATTGACATCGGACCGCTTGCTGGTCGCATGGGTGGAGAAGTCGTCTTTCAGGGCTCACACAAAGATCTGGCGACAAACAACATAAGCTTAACTGCCAGGTATATAAACGGAACTGAAAAAATCAGCCTGCCATTGATGCGCCGGAAATGGAATAATTTCATTGAAATTACCGGCGCCAGAGAAAATAACCTCAAGGGTATTGATGTCAAATTCCCGCTGAATACACTAACCGTTATTACAGGGGTAAGCGGCTCAGGAAAATCCTCTCTGGTCAGAAAAATTCTTTATCCGGCATTGTCCAAACATCTTGGAGGTTATGGTGAAAAAACAGGGGACCACATACGGTTGCAAGGGGACCTTTCGTTGATAACTGCAGTCGAATTTGTCGATCAGAATCCGATCGGAAAATCCTCCCGCTCAAATCCGGTCACCTATCTGAAAACTTACGACGAGATCCGAAAACTCTACGCTGACCAGCAGGCGTCCAAAATAAACGGATTTACGGCCTCACATTTCTCCTTTAACATAGATGGAGGAAGATGCGAAGAGTGCCAGGGTGAAGGGGAGATTAAAGTTGAGATGCAATTCATGGCAGATATTCACCTCACCTGCGAAAGTTGCAATGGGAAACGGTTTAAGACTGATGTTCTTGATGTTATGTTCAGAGAGAAAAACATCTTCGATATATTGGAATTAACTGTTGATGAGGCGATACTATTCTTTTCTGAAAATGATAAAAATGAAGGAAAAAAAATTGCGAAAAAACTACTGCCGTTACAGGATGTCGGATTGGGATATGTAAAACTGGGACAATCCTCAAGCACTCTCTCCGGAGGAGAAAGTCAACGAATTAAACTTGCCTCCTTCCTTGCCAAAGAGAAGGATACCCCTACCCTCTTTATTTTTGATGAACCAACTACAGGGCTACATTTTCATGATATCCGCAAACTTCTTGACGCCATTAATGCCTTAATTTCCAGAGGACATACGGTTGTAATAATCGAGCACAATACAGAGGTAATCAAAGTTGCAGACTGGATAATCGATTTAGGTCCTGAAGGTGGTGAATCAGGAGGATACAAAGTCTTCGAAGGAACACCCGAAAAACTTGTAAAATGCAGGGAGTCCTATACCGGAAAATATTTAATTAATAAGCTGTTATAAACAGTGAGTGGGGGAATGTTCATATCACGGACATTCCCCCGCTCACTAAGGATTTCATCATTCCCTACTCTTTCGGTGTAAAAACCAATAAACCGGTAAGCCTGAAAAAATAAGGATAATTCCTAATATTGCTTCACGAGGCCGTGTAAAAATGGTATTAAAAACCAATACAATACAAAACAGGATAAAAATTGCCGGAACAACAGGATAACCCCAAACTTTATAAGGCCTTGGCGCATCAGGCATCCTTCGCCGTAAGATAAAAACAGCCAGTGAAGTAGCCCCGTAAAAGATAAATACAGCAAAAATAATCATATCAGTCAGCTGATCGAACGTTCCGGATAGGACTAATACCGCTGCCCATATTCCCTGCATCATCAATGAATTGGCAGGTACATTTGCCTTATTCAACGTTCCGGCACTTTTAAAAAACAGTTTATCCTGGGCCATGGCATAATAAGGCCTTGCACTGGCCAGGATTGTTGCATTCGTGCAACCAAGTGTCGTAATAAGGATTAGAAATGAGATAAACAGTGCGCCATTTGCCCCCCAGAAGGCCCTCACAGCTTCAACCGCCGCAATCTGGTTTCCGGACTTGTAAATTTCTTCAAGTTGCGGGATAGATAATAACGACAGATAGGTAACATTGACAAGCAAATAAACAGCAATGACCATAAATACACCGGCAACAATCCCTTTGGGGATATTCTGTTTAGCCTCTTTAACCTCACCCCCGATGAAACCAACTGAAGCCCAACCCTGGTAGGCCCAAAAGGAAGCAAGCATAGCTGTAAAAAAAGCAGATATCGTAACCGGCGCCTGCGAATCGGGTCCAAAATTAAAACTTTGTAAAGGATGCGACTGATGACTGCCCAACCCGAATGCAACGATCAGGAATAATCCGCCAAAAACCAGGATCAGGACTAGCTTACTAACCCCTGCCCCGGTTTTTAACCCGATAATATTAATCATTGTAAGGATAAAGATCAATAGAATGGCGCTAAGTTTTACAGTAAAACCTTCAAATGGGAAAAAGATCCCTCCAATCGAGAATTGGCTCAATGATGGGAGAAGCACAGGTAAATCAATAAGGCTGTTTAACGATTGAGCAAAGACATAGGCGAGCGAGGATATAGCTGCTGTTTGAATCACTGCGAATAACGACCATCCATAAATAAATGCAAAAAAACGATTGTAAATTTTTTTGTAATAGACAAAATCACCGCCCGTATCAGCCAATATACCAGCTACTTCTGCATTACTTAAGGCCCCAAATAACGTGATTAATCCTCCAACAATCCAGGCAATCAGCACCCACCCCGAAGAATGAAGCTCAGCCGCCATTGGTGCAATTTTCTTATAAACTCCTGAGCCAATAATATTTCCAATCACTACGACAATAACATATCCTAGTCCAAGTGACCGTAACAATTTCCGATTTGTTTCCATTCATTTAAGTTTTTAAATTCTAAATCTCATCAAAGAAAATAATCCATAAGGCGTATAAAAATTCATAGCCGGAATGATGCAACCGGGCAAATATAGTTTTTTTTATCCTGATCACTTCCTCCCGCCCAATAGTCCATAATCCCGGGCACAAAAAAATCGTTTTAAAACTATCTAAAGTGACATTTATTCAGATAAGTGGAGAGAAAAAACTTACCTTTGCCACTAATCTGAGCAATCAGGAATAAAGAGAAAAGTGTCCCGGAATATTTATCTGCAATGATAACAAGGAATGTGGGATTTTGATTTTTAAAAACGCTTATTTATACTCATGGTTAACGATCCAAAATCGCAGGAAATCCTAAACAACCTAAAATCAACAGATACCGATTTCGTACTTGAAACAATTGAGAAGATTAGGGAATCCGGGAATCGCTTAATAATGGAAGGAATTGTCGATTTGCTCCATAACACGCAAATTCCAGAGATCAAAAAAAGCATTTTGAACCTCCTTTCTGAACTTAAAAACAAGGAGAGTATCCCCTTGCTTTTAGAAGCCATTAAAAATGAGAAATACCTCGCCGAACGTAAAGAGCTCGTTGCCTGCTGCTGGCAAAACGGGCTGAATTACAATGAATACCTTCCTGTTTTTATAGACCTTGTTATCAATCATTCTTTTCTGATAGCCTTTGAAGCATTTACAGTAATTGAAAATATGTACGGTGTTATAAGCGATGAAGTTATTGACCAGGAAATTGCAAAGATAAATAATGCACTCCAGCAGGCAGATGAGGGAAAAGCCTATTTATTACGCGGGTTAGTGACTATTATCCGTGATATTCCTGAGAAATCAGAATTTTCAGAATGATTCACATGAAAAATTCCTTTCCTGCAAATAGTGCCGCTTACCGCAAGAGTTTTGGTTTTAAATTCATCTTTCTGCTTGCATTTACACTTCTTATGAATACCACATTGCTGGTAAAGGGTCAGGATCCGGAATTTTCGCAATCCTATGCCAACCCGCTTTACCTCAATCCAGCCTTTACAGGGACCAATGCAATTCCGCGTATTGCAATGAGTTACCGGAATCAGTGGCCGCGACAGGGAAATACGTTTTCAACCTATTCCTTAGCATTCGACAAATTCATCAACAGTACTACCGGAGGAATTGGATTCCGAACAATGTATGACGTACAATTAAATGGTGTAATTAACAGTTTAAGTTCCTCCTTTATTTATGCGGAACATTTTAACATCAGTGATGGGGTCTTTTTCACAATGGCGCTTGAAAGTGGATTTATCTATAAAAAATTTAATACCTCAGGGCTTATTTTCCCGGGAATGATCGATCAGGGGACTGGAGCGCCAACAGGCAGTTATCCCTTCCCGACTGAAAGCGGACAAAAGCTTATCCCTGATTTCTCTTTTGGCACTGTGGGGCAATTTGATGATTACTATTTTGGAATTGCCATACACCACCTCACCCAACCTGATCAGTCGATTTTTTTGGGAGACCAGACGGGAAAGCTTCCACGTAAAATAACGGTACATGCAGGGGCCAAAAGCCACGAATTTCATCGTGGACTATTATCCCGGGAATACACCCTTTCACCCAACTTAATTTACATTCAACAGGGAGGATTCAGGCAACTTAATTTAGGAATCTATATGAATGAAGCCTGGTTGACCTATGGGATTTGGTACCGTAATAATCTTACCTACAGACCAAATTCGATGAGCGCGATGATCGGATATCAGTCAGGAAAAATGCAGTTTGGATACAGTTTTGATTTTTCATTCGCAAGTTCTGCAGCATACGGCAACGGCGCACATGAGATCTCCCTGATCTTCTTCCTGGGTAGTTATCACAGAAGGCTTTATGACAACACAATGGTCATCCCTCAGATGTAAAATTGAATAATCCAGGACAAGCGGAGAGTTAAAAAACCAGCGTTACGGTCCCTGTTTGCCTGTGTTTTCTGCCCAGAAAATCTTTAAAATCCAGAACCCATACGTAAACACCAGGAGGGGCAAATGAACCATTCTTAAACCGCCCGTCCCAACCTTTTATCTCATTCAGCGTTTCAAAAATAAGATCCTCCCATCTACTGTATATTCGCATATGATATCCGTCCGAAGGAATACCCGCTGCTGCAAGTTTATATTCACGGTCAATTGGATCAGGGGAATTGGGAGAGAAACCATTTGGAGGGAAAAGCTGAATGAAAGCAACCAAAACCGTATTGGATGTGGTATCCGAACAGTCAAAGGTGTTAAAAGCTTCTAGTAAAACCTTATGATAACCGGTTGACAGGAAATCGTATGCAGGATCTTTCTGATCCGAACTTCCCCCATCGCCAAAATCCCAAATAAAACTTGTCCCTCCAGTACTTGAATTTAAAAAATGAACTGTCGGTTTATCATTGTAAACAATTGCATTATCCATCGTAAATAAGGCTTTCGGCTTAGGATAGACCCATACGAAATCTTTGGCGCCCAAGGTGTCGGAGCAACCCGTTAGCGAGGATATTCCATTAAGCCTTATATCATATTTATGATCAGCCTGGTCATAAATATGACTCACCTCTTTGTTTGAACCGCTACCTCCGTCGCCAAAATCCCAGTGATAAATCAGCTGATCGACAGGATCATTTACTGTAGCTAAAAAAGAGGAGGCTAAAGGCGAACATCCTTGATTTGTAGTGCTATACATTGAAAAATCCGGTTTGCGTTTAAGTAGCGCAGAAACAGGTGTGCTCGGACACTTATATTTTGAAAGAATCATTAATCCGATCGATGCCTGTGGCTTATTCTTCAGGTCAAAGACTAGCGGACCTTTCGTATCACCAGGATTTTGAATGATTTCCGCAAGATCCAGCTTTGAAAGATCCCAGATATACCGGTCAAATGGGTTACCACTATCCAAACCTGTGATTTCATTTTTCCCTTTGCTAAGACATTCGGCGCTTAAGGGCGCAAATGCGGCAACGGGAATCGGATTCACCTGAACGGAACTATCTTTTGTAAACTCATTAATACACCCTTTATTGGTGGTCACCTTAACCTTTACCGGATAAGAACCAGCAAGCTGATAGGTATGAGATGGATCCGAAGCTGAAGATATTAATTTAGTTCCATCGCCAAAATCCCATTCATAAGATACCCCACCTTCGTTTAAGGCAAGGAATTTAGCCGTATATGGAACACATCCCGTACTGTCAACAACCACCATTTTTAATTTGGGAATTGTTTTAATGCCGTTAATAACTTTACTGTTTGAACACCCATGCTGTGATACAATTAACTTCAAATCACTAACAGTCTGTTTGATACCTATTGGAATCCGAACAGTATCGATACCAATACCATGCCTGATCGTATCTCCCTGGTAAATCCAAATAAAATCGGACGCGGCCACTACCGTATTTCCCTGATATTTAACCAAAGGATCGAATTGAAAACAAAGTGTTGAATCAATTAAAAGATCAACACTCGGCTTATCCCGGAATGATATCTTAACGACTGAATCAGAATAACACGAATATTGATCCGTTACCTTAACATCAAATAAATAGGAACCAAAATCGGGTACCGAAACTTGCGGATTATTAAATGTAAAATTGCCATCGAGGCGTTGAAAAGTGAAATTTCCTTTATCCGCAGAAACATCAAGAGTGGCAGATTTTATACCACACAACAAGGTATCAATCCTTGAAAGATTCATTTTGGGTTTATCCACAAAACTGATCTTAATCGTATCTGAAGTTTTACATCCCAGACTATCAACTACATTGAGTGAATACGAACCGGTTTTGGATATTGATATCTCCGCAATAGTCTCCTTTGTGGACCAATCATAACCAGAGAAATTGTCCGGAGCTTTCAGTACAATCTTATTGGGTTTACAGATCGTGGTATCACTTCCAAGGTATAATTGGGGCCTATCGACTTTTAGTTCAACGCTATCGGATAAATTACAGCCATCACTTGTAGAGGCCGTTACTTTATACCATCCACTTTTTGATACCTGAATGGAGGATGTAGTCTCACCGGTATTCCACAAATAGGAGGTAAAGGAATTTCCTGCATCGAGTGTCTGGGGTGGCGCACCAAAACAATGAAGAAGCGATTTACCACCTCCGGCATTAAGTTTGCCACCCACATCAAGAACAACATCTAGATTATAACCAACGCCGTAGCCATAACCTTCATACGCACCAAAACCATAGACATAGGCAATAAAACCTTTAGCCGGGTCCAAACATTCAATAAAATGACTCCCCTTTTTAAGGCTTACCTGGGCAAAGGAATAGCCAGTACCGGAAACCGCATTAAAATCAACAAGCGTTTTATCCAACAAAATATTGCCGAATACGTCATCCTTAATAATTATATTGATGAAAAACTCAGTCGTGATTGCAGGGGAATCGTAAGCCACGAAGGCCACCTTCTGCCGTGTTTGGTTTACCGGACTAACTATGACCATAAATGGATCACCATTGCCATGGGTATAAAGCGAATCTACACTGTTTGAATTGCTAAACTGTGCCAGGAGTATCGGCTTATCACTCTCAACCAATGAGGGTTGATTATAGCCTAGCATAAATTCATGAAATTGACCATGATTTAAAACAAAGGTTTTCAATGACCCAACTTTAACGGTGGTATTATCTTCTGCAGCCAAAATCCGGTAAGTATCTTCATGACGGCTCATAAGCGGGACTGTTATAAACTTGCGTCCCCATGTTTGCACCGGAGGCATCTGCTCATACAAATGATCATAGGCCTTGTCCGACGAATTGGGTATTGTTGTTGCGTATGAACCTGAAAATAAAGCTATCGCGTAATTGCTGGATATATAACTTCCCGTAAGATCACCCTGCCCTAATAAATTCGGGAGATTTGCCGATTGCACCTGATACAATTCCCCTTTATTTAATCTTACTGTAAATGGAACATGGGCATGACGTAATCCGTCCGTCACAACACTTGGAGTTATCGTTACAATCGTACTGTCATGAGAGGCAACAATTAAAAATTCACTATTCTTACCCTGAATATTCATGGGGTAATGTACAAGATTAACAATTACATTGTACTGAATACTTACATGAGGGTCATAACACATGGCATAATATTCACTTCCGATAGATTCAGTTGGAAAAACAGTAGCAACCTCCGATGAATTCATCGCATAATTCAAGGCATAAACATTAAGCGGGTTATCGGATACCAAATGAATTGCCCTCTCCTGAATAACTTCTGAACCCATGGCTTCAACGATTCTCCAGTCGAGTCGCACTTTGAGCGGAATATTTGGATTTACAATGCCGCTATCAGAAGGTACAGTAGCTTTCCCTATGAAAATTTTGTATTTACAACTGTAACCCGAAGAGAGGGTAATCTCGACATAGGGATTATAATAATCAGCGGTTCTCCCCTCCATAAACCCAAACCAAAAATCCTTCCCCTCTGTCGATTTGTGGCATGAACTGTTTTGTCCCGAAATAAATTCTGAACTAAAAATAAAGAGTATTAGGATTACCCCGCTCAACCGCATAAGACCTTGCATTTATGGCATGAATATAAATGATTCTCCATTAAAAAGCAAGACCACCCTACGATTGAACATATCTGACGCCGAAAGTCAATAAATTAGCGTCACAGTCCCTGACTGATGATGGGGCCGTTCAAGGAAATCATTATATAGGAGTCTCCATACATATACTCCGGGTGGAGCAAAAGAGCCATTGTCCATTTTGCCATCCCAACCGGTTATTTGGTGCCACACCTCGAAAATTACATCATCCCAACGGCTTAAAATGGTAAGGTGGTATCCCTGCGACCTAACCCCTTCTGCAAAGGGGAGAAATATCCGGTCCTTAGGATCGGGTGCATTTGGAGAAAACGCGTTGGGAGGAAAAATGCGGCTAAAGGCGACAAGAACACGATGCTTAATGGAATCCACGCATAAATTTTCATTGTGGTCTACAAGTAAAACAGTGTGGTATCCGGTTTCATTGTAATAGTGTATCGGATTGGTTTCGGACGAGGGGGTAGAATAGTCGCCAAAGCTCCACTCGTAGGTGCTTGCGCCTGAACTTTGATTGGTAAAAACCACTTTGGGCTGATCTTTATAGACGATCGAATCATTCATGGTAAATTCGGCATGCGGAAGTGGTTCGGCAAAGACCATACTCTTCTTTGTTTCCGAATTGAAACAATTGTTTGCATTGTTAGTCACCTTCAACTGAACATCATATCTTCCAGTAATTTTATACCGGTGTGTTGATGTAATCCCGGTTGCACCATCTCCATCCCCAAAAAGCCAGTCATAAACTAAAGCGCCTGACCCTGGATCTGTAACTGAAAATTCAAACTGATTATAAAGACAATCTTCTGCATTATTAACCGTCCATGCACTTAAATTTGGTTTTACAAGGATATCGCTGCCAATAAATTGATTTGAACACCCATATTGATCCGTAACATTAAGTGAAACTTTCCGGGGCGACTGATCGCTCCCCAATGGAATAACCACATTCGAAATACCGATTCCCGATTTGATTGTATCTCCACCAAAGACCCATGTAAAATTCAAATTGGACGTATCAACGCCAGGTATATTATAAGCTGCATCTATGCTATACCCGTAACATTTGGTGGGATCAATATCAAAGGAAACCTTCGGCTTGGGATGGACGGTGACTTTAAACTCATAAGGAAAATTACAGACTCCCCGGGAACCAACAACAGTATAGGTTGTCGTTTCAGCCGGAGTTGCAACTGGATTTGAGCTAAGGGGATCTGAAAGGCCTTTAGTGGGACTCCATAAGTAAGTTGCAATCGGATTTGTATAATTATCTTTTTGATTCAGAGTTACGCTTGCTCCTTCACAAATGGCGGGAATTTCCCCGGACTTAAAAACTATCGGACTAACCTGCAAATCAATGGTCTCCGAAAGTTTAAGATCTTTTGGATCTTTGGGCATATCACCATATTCAATCAGATAGCCAGCCGGATAATAATCTGAAGTGGGATTTGTATCTCCTGTATTCGAAAGGTCGTTCCATTTGTAGGAATGGGGTTTGTCATTAGGGAAAACTGTAATGTGAGCATAATCTTCATTCCCGGCATTATTTGGTTCGTAACGGGGAGGATTCGCGCTATAATCGATATTCCAATTTTGATAATAAGCTACACCTGAAGGATCTTTAACCGGCCCATAAACCGAAGGATTATTTTGCGCATCCTGGCCTGTTCCCCGCCAGAAAAGTCGCCCTTGATTGTTCTCTTCAAATCCCTCCGGACCGGTTACCCAACGCCAGTCACCTTCGACGGCTTCATCTGACGCACCAATCCAGCCAACACTCGAAGTCTTAGTATTTATAAAATCATTCTCCTCCTGACTGGTTATAGTCGCCAAATATCCTCTCAACCCAAAATACAACATCCGGTCAGAAGCTGCCGAATCCTTTGCTGCATGCCAGGCTATTCCTGGAAAACGGACAAAGCGATAAAAGTGTTGTGTTGTAGCGAAATAATCGGCATCCAATAGCGATATAGAAACCTGTCGTGTACTTGAAGTTGGATTACCTTTATTGTTCTTATAAACAACCGATTCTATGGCTTTAATAAATTCGGTTTTTGAGGGAGTGGCTGTACCATTCGCCTGAAGCTTTAAATAACCCTGGGTTGGATACCAAACACCGGAAATGGCCGGCACAGCATCTGCATAAACCAATTCGTCTTCACCGGGAACAAATCCACTACTAAATGAAATCTTCATCCCCTTAATTGATATAGAAGTTTCAATGGAGAGCTTGTCGGGCGAAACGATAGGAACCGCAGTACTGCAATACTGAATCGGCAGATTATTGGATAGCAATATTTTAAATGTATCTGCCCCTCTCACCAATCCGGCCAAAAGGAGAACAAAACAGAGTGTAAAAAGTGAAGTTTTCAAATCTTTTGAAATGAGGGTAAGCTTATTATTTACTATTCTGAAATATAACATCGTTCTCCAAATATTGTACTGCCAATCCTAACCATTGTACTTCCGCACGCTATGGCAAGCAAATAATCATCGGACATCCCCATCGATATTTCACGAAAATCCGGCTCCCGGGGAAAATAACTGCGCTTTAGTTTTTGAAAAAGAGCAGCTAGAAGCGAAAACTCTTTTTTAACCATTTCCACATCATCCGTAAAAGTGGCCATCCCCATTACACCTGAAAATGCAATATGATCAAGCCCCATTAAATCGATACCGGAAAACAACTGATCAACCGATGTCGGAATCAAGCCAAATTTACTCTCCTCGCTCGCAATATGAAACTGCAATAAACATGGTATGACTCTTCCGATACGACGTCCCTCATCATTAATGGTTTTAAGAAGCTTAAGGCTGTCAACCGAATGAATCATCGCAATGAATGGGGCAATAAATCTAACCTTGTTTGACTGTAAATGACCAATAAAGTGCCATTCAATATCTTTTGGCAAAGATTCCCATTTCCGCAATAGTTCCTGCACTTTATTCTCACCAAAGATCCGCTGTCCTGTATTGTATGCCTCCATGATCTCTGTGTCGCTGTGCGTTTTAGACACTGCAACTAACTGAACACCAATGGGCAATGTGGAGCGAACCTGAATCAAATTTTCTTCAACCGACATTCTTCTGAATTTTCATCCAAATGTATACAAAAGGAGTCAAATATCGCCAAAGAACGCTGATGATAATTACGAATCACCTTTACCAATTTGATGAAACGACCATGCAATTTTGTTTATCTTTACTGCCAATTAAAACAAATTATTTGCAAATGAGAAGATCCCTCATCGTATTACTGATTACCGGCTGCTCCCTTGTCACATTAGGACAACAAAAAGAATTTAAAACGGAACTTTACATGGGAGTCTCCGGGGGTGCAACGTTTACAAAGGTTAGGTTTTATCCCAATATAATGGAATCTTTTATGCAAGGGTATGCGAGTGGAATTATGTTCAGACTAATCTCTGAACCTCATATCGGTTTTCAGGCAGAGGTAAATTTCACTCAGAAAGGTTTTAAAGATGATTCAACCGGTTATTCACGACGTTTGAATTATGTCTCGATTCCAATAATGACTCATGTGAATATCGGAAATAAAGCGTTCCGCTTCATCATTAATCTTGGTCCTGAAGTTGCCTTTAAAATTTCGGAACAGGAAAAATTTAGCGGACTTGCGACGAGTGATCCGACCAGTATCGGATATCGTTCTTTTTACGGAAAAAAATCAGATAATTCATTTGACCTCCTTTTTACAGCGGGTATAGGGATGGAATACCACCTGAAAAGCGGTAGTGCCCTGGCTCTTGAAGCCCGGGGTTTTTATAGCCTTCCGAATCTGTTTGACAAAAATAAATATGAATATTCGATCTCTCAGGGGAATGGAATTCAGGTTAAATTAGCCTACTTTTTCAAACTTGGCAAGAAAAGGAAGGTATAAATAACCAGGCGACTCGGCTATTAATCGAAGTCATTCCCGTCAGGTTGAAATTGCTTTAAATTTATAGGTAAATCAGCAAATTAATCTGCTCCAATCATAACTAGATCAATTCAAAAATTTCAATGCCGGCAATTCCTTTAATCCGAAAAAAAATAGGAAACTCTAACCTGGTCTGGTTTGAAAACAGCAATTCCTATGTTCAACTGGAGGAGCCGGCCTGGTTTGTTGTGAGTAAAACTGCCAGACGATGCAAACCTGCAACAATTGCAAAAGCAGTTGAGCTGCGATATTGCATTTCTGCCAGTGAAAGCCAGACGTTTGTCAATGAGATTCTTACTGAAGTAGAAAAATTAAACCAGCTGCAGGTGACAGTTAATAAACACATCCAATGGTCTGACAATCTGAATAAATACAATTTTACACCTTTTAAAATCCATTCTTACCTGCTGGGGGATAAACATGTTACGTTCTCCTTCGAATCACGACTCTTCGAACACTATATCCATCCCTTAATCAGTCATCTCGAAACGGGACCAGTAACCGGAGCGCCACCATTGTTTGAACTGTTTGCACACGAACAACAGGTTGTATTTCGCTTCAATGGCGAGGTTAAGGGGGTTTGGACTTCAGACGAAACTCACCTGATGAAAGGACTCATTTTCATGGTTCTTATAAACGTCATGCATGGCAAAACCGATTCCAATTGGTTAATGACTGTTCACGCCTCTGCAATAACCAACAAAAAGAAAACAATTCTCTTTTCTGCTCCCCCGGGACATGGAAAAACCACAATCGCAGCATTGATGCAGTCAAAAGGATATGAGTTAATCTCTGACGATTTCGTTCCAATTGACAACTCAATTTTTAATGCCTGGCCATTCCCCATTGCAATGTCTGTGAAACAAGGTTCGATGGAGGTACTTACGCCACACTTCCCGGTTTTGGATGAAAAGAAATCAACCTATATAAGTCCGGAAAAAAGCGTTCGGTATTTAGCGCCTGTGGATAAGCTGAGCAGTTCAAAAGCAGCATTTCCTGTACACGAATTGGTCTTTATAGAATATAACACATCCATTGACTTTCGATTTGAAAAATTGGATCCAATAAAGGGACTAAAATTGCTGCTAGACCAGGCCTGGATTGTTCCAGCTCCGGATAATGCAATGCGACTTCTCGAATTAGTCCCGAGAATCTCATTTTTCAATTTAACTTACTCCGATACCGAAAAGGCTCTGGACGCAATCGCTGAATTATTTAACCATGAATAATCGTGAGCTTTTTTATTTTGCAGCTAAATGTCTGATGCTCGATGAGCATCCCGAATTCGCCGACGTAATCTTAGCTAAAATAAATGATGACTCGATTGATTGGTCAAAATTCGTCCATCTTTGCAGCAATCACTTAATATTACCTGCGATATACCTGAAGTTCAGAAGAGCAGCTCTGATCAGTCAGCTTCCTTCTGATTTGGCTGAATTTTTGCACGAAATTTATGAACTAAATGCAGAAAGAAATAAGCAGATCCTGGATCAAATCAACTATGTTAACGTGATTCTGAATAAGCACAATATCTCTCCACTCTATTTAAAAGGCGCGGCTCACTTGCTGGAGTCCCTTTATTCCGATCCCGGGGAACGTATTCTCGGAGATATCGATTTTTTGGTACCGGAAAAAGATTACCTGCCCACTGCCCAGCTTCTGGAAAAAGAGGGGTACAAAAAATATGAAGGGCATCTCTCCTATTTTGATCCTGATATGGAAAAACACTATCCCCGCCTTTCCAAAACTGGTTTTCCTGCCAATATCGAGATCCATCGATTAATAACAGAAGCGCCGCTTCGCTGGTTTAATGCCCAAACGATAGACCTTCACAAGAAACAGGCAAAAGAACAATTGGGTTGTTTTGTCCCTTCAGGTCAGGATTTGATCATTCATAATTTTGTGCATAGCCAGATCAGTCATGGAGGTCATACCTATCTCACGATCTCCCTGCGTGACATCTATGACCTGCACCTTTTATCAAAAGAGACCTCGCTAATAGGTATACTGCAAAATATCGGGCAGAAGAAAAAGGCGATTGCCTATTTTAGTTTTGCCGAAAGTGTATTTGGCCTTAAAAAGTCCAATTTTGGTACAGGAAAATTTTCAACCTGGTTTCTCAAAGCAAGACATGACCTCAACCAAACTTCGAATACTTTTTATTACATCAACCGCATCATTGCCTTTCTAAGGTACAAAATAGTTGAAAGGTATTATGTTCAGGGATTGGGATTTATAAGGACAAAGAAAATGCGAAAAGCGGTATTTAAGCGTCTTTTGGATCCGGTGTGGCACAAGGAAAGACTTAAGGAATTAAAAAACCTCCTTTCGGTTAAATAAGTCGGGCTTAATTTTAGGTGAAGAGAATAAAAGGGGATCAGATGAAAAAGTTGTGGGGATTAGTGTAAAATTGATTTTTATCTAATAACCAACGATTTGCAGAGATTTTGTCACCAAAGAGTTAGAGGTGCTAAGCACTGATAATATTATAATGGTGGTCCCTCTTATCCTGCGTAAGTGAAAGATGAAGATTAATACAAATTACCAAAATAAAAGCCTGAAATTTTCAAATAATTTCAGGCTTTTGTTTTGGCTGGTAAGGGAGGTAATCCAAAAAACTATTTTCACGGCCAGGGTGGTGGACCGGATGGAGAGGTCTGTGCTGCAGCCTTATTGGGACTACCCAAAAGAATCAGGGTGGTGGCAGCAGAAAGGGCAATAAATCCCGATTTCCGGATCGCATCCTTACGGGTCATCTTTTTCTCCTCGGGGGTGGAAGCATCCTCCTTTAAAATTTCGTCTTTATTATTTTTCATCTGATTGAATTTTAAATATTTTTATTTAGGTGGGCATAGAGACGCAACTTTTTGCGTCTCTATGCCTGGAAACAGGTTATTAATCTTTTAACAAAATTTTAAATGACTGCGAATTAACACCGTCTTTAACCGATAACAGGTAAAGACCAGTGCTTACGCTGGAGATCGGAATAACATTTAACGAACCTTCCGAAAGTTTGGTAATGATAACCGACTTACCCTGAACATCATATAGTGTCGCAACTGCATCTTTACTAACCTGACCAACGATTCGAATTTCGCTGTTCATATAGGCATAGGCAGTTAATTTGCCACCCAATGTTGGATCACCGATATTGCCCTGAATCGTGGAAGTTGAATTATGAAGCTGGAACCTGTCTGCAACAATTGAATTTGGTACCAGTACAGCCTTATAGGTCGTAGTTGCCAAATCGGTAAACGTTTTAGCCACTTTATCTTCCAGAATCACTTTAACGCCTGAAGGCAAACTAAATGTTTCTGCCGAGAAGACAACCTGTCCCCCTGTTTTACTGTCAACTCCGACAGGGATAATCATGCCATCAAAGTTGTTATCGGGCAAGGCCTGAATAGCCAGCGGTGTGGCGCTGTCTTCAACAAGTTTTGTGTAAATCACCAGGTCGGCGCCACCTTTAAACAGACCGGCATCATAGGTTGGATCCAACCCTTTTGACATACCACCGTCGTAAGCAATTACAGTAGAATTCTGAATATTATTCACAGTAGCGGTTAGCCTGATGGTTGGCCATACTTTGTTAGCTGATTTCAGTGCTAAGGATGGTGCATGTACCTGCATCAGACCGTTGAAATCGAGTTGTGATGCAGAGGCCATTTTAACCATGAAACCCTGTCCCTGAGCAATATTGGCTATCGTGGCAGAAGGAACATTTGAAACTGCAGTGTAGGCTCCTGTACCATTCTGTGCATCTGCATTATCCCAAAGATATACTGCACCATAAGTGGCATCAAGGTTAGCACTGTTTACTCCTAGGAAATTATTGGAGCTGGTTGCTGTCTGATTAATCCCAATCGCTGAGGTATAAGGGTTACCGACACAATTAAATGCATTTGAGGTAAGACCTGTTGCATGTAATGTACCTGCTTGCAAGGTACCGGTAAATGTTACGATGCCATTCGCAGCTGAACGCAGACAATATCCTTTTCCAGAGCCAGCGCTACCAGCAGAAACTCCATCCGTAAAGAAGGCATTCCATGAATTGGAACCTGGATTATAATCCATCATTCCGCGGTTGGCATTGGTTGGAAGATTATTCGGAACATTACTGTTTGCCGTCAAAAATGCTGCCACTGTCTCCACTACGGGTGAAGAGACAAGGTGCCACCTTCCGGTAGTAAGGTAATTCTGTGCACTTCCTGTGCCTGTTATAGATCCTGTAATCAGCGACCCCGTTCCAAGAGCGCTCGAGGAAATTGTCAGTCCGCTATCTTTATAAACAGTTGTAGATCCAGGAGTTCCGGAAACAGTAACCTGGCCATCGACAGGAATTGTAAGTGTAGAAGTACTATCAATCCGTAAGGCTGTTGCGTTTGCAACTCCGCTAGGCATAAATGCATCACCCTCCCAAACGGATGTATGAACAGCAGTTGCCCAATTCAAATATTGCACTTCAGCAGTCGCACCACCAACCTGAGACCAACCAAATAGTGTTGAATAAATTCTACCGGTATACGTATTTACAAAATTACTTGGATCGTATAAATTGATAGAATTAAATGAGGCTATAGTAGGAGGAACAACCGGATCTGCAAATGGATCACCGCCATCAACGATATACTGCTGATTGATAGCTCCATTCATTCCGAATTCATAAAAATCCATTCCAGCAAAAGCATCTCCTGAAGTATTACCTAATACTAGTCTAGCCTGAACAGTTACCATTGAAGTATAAACGGCCGGAGCCATGGTAAAATCATTACTATTTGGTCCATTACCACCTACTTTAGGATCACCAGTTAATGCAATATTGCATACTTTACTTCCAGTGGTACCTGTAATTGTGGCAGATACAGTGTATTTGGGAGAAGCTAATGAGTAAGAATTATGACCAGTAAAAGTACCAGCTGTATTAACTACCCACGCAGCAGCAGCAGGATTAAGAGCTGAATTATTAAAATTGAGCTTTATAGTACTTCCCCATATATAATATCCAACCTGGTCACTTCTTACCTGAACATCAAATTGAAAATAATCAGCATTAGGAGTACCAGTCCTTATAATTCTTGGATTTGCAAATCTGAATGAAAGCTGAGGCACTGCTACTGGCGGTGAAGCAAAGGTCGCTCCAGAAAGCAATAAAAGGTAAAATAAAATAAGTCTTTTCATATTAGGAGGATTATAGATTCCACGTAGATATTATTAGTAAATCAACTGTATATTAAGGTATAAATAAAAATAAGAAAACTCACAATTGGAGTTTTGTGACAAATTTTGGAGGAGAAAACCCTCTACTGCATTACTCTTCACAAATATACAAACTATTCTGATGAAAATTAATTGCTTCATCTACTGAAATAACGATTAGTTTTCAACATTCATGATTTAATAACATTGTAAACAATATTCCGCGAGAAGTGTTCATTACGGATAAAATTCAATCCAAATTTCCAGAATTTACTGTATCCGGCCTTGAATGAAATTATACAACTCTAAATTCCTCATAAAAAGATAATTAGAGTAGCAAATAATTAAAACTATGTCATTTTCAGAGTTGCATTACTTAAATTTGGAATAAATAAGGCATATTTGTAGAGAGCATTAAAAAAAGTTGACTGAAACAACTTAATCTTTTATTTTCGTTAGAAGTAAACTAATATGACTCAACAACGGTTGTTTATCACGACAATCTGTTTAATGGTTTTTCTGGATAAGTCATTATGTGTGACTGAAAGGGCGAAGCTGAATCAATGATTAAGCTTTAATATTTTAGGGATCAACTTGTGTGAGATTTAGTGGAATCCAAACCTTTTAACAGATTAATTAATTTTACACTTTAAACATTTCAATTAGAAATAAACCAGAACCCGCTTTTTGCATCCCTTTTTTATCCCGCCAGGGATTGAATATGGGTAGAAATATTATCGCATTTTTTAATTTGAAATTAAGACACCTATATATTAAACCAATGAATTTCAATAAAATAATATGAGAATTTATCTTGTAATCCAACTTTCGTTAACACTTTGTTTCGCGCTTAATCCGGAAGTGTTTGGTCAGGGAAAGGTAAACGCCGCCACAGTGGATGTTAACAGTCTTAATGACACTCAGATTCAACGAATTATTCAGGAGATTCAATCGCGGGGACTCACCAATGAGCAGGCTATTGAGCTTGCACGAGTACAAGGAGCAAGTCAATCACAAATAGACCAGTTAATGGCAAGGGTTCAGCAGTTACAAGGTACATCACCAGGTAGATCAGCAGTAATACCGGTTCAGGCAAGTGGTTCCGGAACGACTAATGTGATATACTCTTCCGTTAAGGCTCCTGTAAAGGTTACCGAAAAAACAAAGAAAATCTTTGGCTATCAGCTTTTCAACTCTGCCAATCTGACTTTCGAACCAGCTATTAATGTTCCTATTCCTCAGAGTTATATTCTTGGTGTTGGCGATCAGCTTTCGATCAATGTCTGGGGAGCGTCGCAAATGGTATATCAACCAATCATTGACAAGAGTGGTGCTATTACTATTCCAGATGTGGGACCGGTATATCTTTCGGGTATGTCATTTGAAAAATCCAAATCTCTAATTCAGAGCCGATTAATGGCCATTTATAGCGGGATGAGCGGAGATTCTCCAAACACCTGGTCTGAAGTAACGATGGGAAATGTTCACCCAATAAAAATCAATGTTCTAGGGGAATTAAATGCGCCGGGAACCTACACCCTTCCATCGACAGCGTCAGCATTTAATGCACTATTCCTCTCAGGGGGGCCAAACGAAAACGGTTCATTTCGCGAAATCAAATTGATCAGGGATGGTGCTACGATAAAAACGATTGACATATATGATTTTTTGGTCAATGCAGACCCCTCATGCAATGTACAATTGCGTGAACAGGATATTTTGTTTGTCCCCAACTATAAATCACGAGTAGAGATTGATGGCGAGGTTAAGCAGCGTGGTATTTTTGAAACAAAGGAAGGTGAGACGTTGAAAGATCTGATTCGATTTGCAGGTGGATTCAGTGATGAAGCGTATACTCATTCAATGTCTGTTGTTCGTAATACAGACCGGGAACATGAGCTAAAGACCGTTGATAAAGCCGATTTTGGTAAGTTCACCTTACAAAATGGCGACTTGGTTACAACAGCTTCAATTCTCAATCGTTTCACAAATCGGGTTGCCATTTCAGGTGCCGTATTTCATCCCGGATCATTTGAATTATCACCGGGAATGAAGCTTTCAGACCTTATCAAGAAAGCAGATGGGTTACGCGAAGATGCCTTTCTAAATCGAGCCTTGATTACCAGGCTCAAAGAAGATTATACTCCTGAGAATATTTCATTCAATGTCAAACAGGTCCTGGATGGTACTCAGGATATCCTTCTTCTAAAAGATGACAAAGTATTGATTACCTCAATTTTCCAGTTAAGAGAGGCACGGACAGTCAATATTACAGGACAAGTACTAAAGCCACAAACATTTGAATATGTTGACAATATGACCTTAAGTGACCTTATTATTAAAGCAGGAGGATTTAACGAGCAAGCAGACCTATCTGTTGTAGAGGTCAGTCGCAGGTTGAGCTATGAAGAGGCGGCGAAAGTCACAGATAAGATGAACAATATTTTTCAATTTGCTCTCACGCGCGATTTGAAGTTGACTCCTGCAGATGCATCATTTAAACTTCAACCTTTTGATGAGGTCTTTGTGCGGAGGGCACCGGGATACAGGGACCAGGGGACATTTTATATTTCAGGAGAGGTTCTGTATGATGGCACTTTTGTGATCACTGGGAAAAATGAAAGGATTTCAGATGCAATTAGGAGGGCTGGAGGATTAATTCCAGGAGCATTTACGAAGGGCGCTACATTAAACCGAACTAATAAATTATCCGCAGCAGAGCTTGAAAAAAGAGTTCAGCTGTTGAAATCTGATAGCACGTTAAGTAAGAATTTGCCAATGAATAATGATATGTATTCAGTAGGCATTGAGCTGGACAAGATACTAGCTAATCCAGGATCAGACGAAGATCTTTTGTTACAACCAGGAGATGTAATAAATATTCCGCGTGAATTGCAGACTGTCAAGGTATCGGGCAGTGTCATGAATCCATTGGCAGTAACATTTCAAAGTGGACATTCATTGCGAAAATATATTTCAATGGCAGGAGGCTATTCAGATCGGGCTTCAAAAGGAAGGACCTATGTGCTTTATCCAAATGGGACCATGAAAACAACTTCACGGTTTATTTTCAGGCACAGCCCTCGAATAGCCACAGGATCGGAAATAATTGTGCCTCAAAAGCCAGAGAAAAAACACAATGATGATACGGTAAAATGGATCTCGATCGGATCAGGGCTAAGTACTCTTTCAATAGCCATTATTACTCTCATAAAACTTTTATAAAAGTTTTATACTTTAAATAAAAATTCTATCTCCAAAATAATTTGCATATATGGCTACTGAAAATAAAAAAGGCAATGCGGCCAACCCAGACGAAATTGATTTAATTGAACTATCTAAACCCCTTTGGAAAAATAGGAAAATTCTTCTAAAATGGACTCTGATAGGAGGGATTTTGGGCTTGATAGTTGCTATAGTTTCACCGAAAGAGTACGTTGCCACCTCGATTATGGTTCCCTCCGTTAATGATGGCACGTCTAAATTAGGAGGAATGTCTGGCTTAGGAGGTCTGGCTGCGATGGCTGGAATAAACCTAAATAGCTCCTCCGGAAATGAAATTTCACCTTTGATTTATCCAAGGATAGTGTCCAGTCTCCCCTATTTGCTTGAACTGATGAAAACTCCATTGGAATTTAAGGGGATCAGCAAGCCGGTTACAGCCTATGAATATTACACTGATTACCAGAAACCTAATCTCCTTCTTAAATACACAATTGGTCTTCCAGGGTTGATAATTGGCGCTATTAAAGGAGAGGAAACAGATAATATTAAAGAAGCGAAGGATTCGGGCCCGCTTGAACTTACTCATGCAGAAAGGGGTGTTTGTCTGATTTTGAAAAATTCAGTAAATCTGGAAGCAGATCCGAAGGAAGGTATCATAACCCTTACAACGGCAATGCCGGAAGCACGGGCTGCCGCGCAGCTTGGGCAAAGAGCTCAAATTCTTTTACAGAAATATATTACAGAATTTAAGATTAAGAAGGCAAAAGCCAACCTGGATTTTATTCAGAGTAGGGTTGATGAAACGACAAAGAAATTTGAAGCAGCCCAACAGCGATTGGCATCCTTCCGTGACAGGAACAAAAATGTTTCATTAGCTACTGCAAAAGCAGAGGAAGAGATACTGACGAGTCAATATAATTTAATTTACACAGTCTATTCAGAATTATCAAAGCAACTTGAGCAATCAAAAATACAAGTAAAGCAGGAAACTCCGGTATTTACAATTATTGAACCCGTTTCTGTTCCGGCTAAGAAATCCAAACCAAAAAGATTGTTGATTATATTCATTGGACTATTTTTAGGTGGAATTTTAGGTGCATCCATTATTTATGGGAAAGGATTTGCCGAAACAAAATAAATAGGATCATAACCTAACTATGAAGCCTGGATTTATGATAAAATTGCTTTTGTTCTAAAGAAATTGTGATAATATTTAGGTAGAATTACACTAAATTATTATGAGTGACACGTTATATATTGATTTACTTAAAAAAGTACTATTAGATTATCACAGAAATGAATTCCGTGAATTTAATCCGATAAATGGCAATAATTTGAATTGGAGATTAAAAGTGCTAAAACAAATTGATAAAATCCTGAATAAAAAACAATATGCTATTTGCAAATTTACGGAATATAACAAGGAGGATAGATTAGAAGGAAAAGATTGGCCAACTTATGCTGATACCATGATTGGTTTAAAGCGATTAGAAAATATCGAATATTGTTTTAATGAAGTGATAAAAGATATTATCCCAGGGGACTTTATCGAGACCGGAGTTTGGAGGGGAGGTGCAACAATTTTCATGAAAGCATTACTTAAAGCATCAAAAATTGATAATAGAACTGTATGGGTTGCTGATTCCTTTGAAGGTCTTCCAATGCCAAATGAAGAAAAATACAACGAAGACAAAGGAGATCAGCTATATACCTTTAAGGAACTAGCAATCTCATTGGAAACGGTGCAAGATAATTTCAGAAAATATGATTTGTTAGACATACAGGTTCCCGACCCTTTAAATGTTAGCTATGCGAATCCGAATGATCCAAATGAGGTACAAGTTGATGGTTTGTTTACATCTCCGACAGGACACCAATTTACCGTGCCTGCTTTTTATGATGTGTTTGGAGATTATGCATACGACCCACGACGGGAAATGGATTTTTCAGTTACAAGACCAAGATGGAAGCTACGCTTTACCCCAAATGAGATAGGTGATTGGAGTGTATCTATATCAATAAAGGGAAGTGGCATTCAGGCAGGTGTGTTGGCTACATCTAATTTTAAAGTAGTATCAGGAAGTAGTGCTGGTTTTATAAGGGCTGATAGCGCTAACCCACGGTTTGTATACGATAATGGTAAACCTTTCTTTGGTGTTGGACTAAATCTATGTTGGCCAGATGCTTATAATGGTGGTCTTGGCTCTGGATTTATGTCATATGAACAGTATTACGAGAAGCTTGTTGATTCCAATGGCGTTAATTTAGTTAGGTTATGGATGGAAAATTCGGACAATGGAATTGAAAATAGAAT
>Ga0118677_10004700_pt1 | contig 24594 bp, 11 predicted proteins | sample AliMusrvi5mmetaG_FD_86154 | JGI IMG/M metagenome (GOLD analysis project Ga0118677, IMG submission 86154)
ATGCGTGAGGCGCTATGCGTGATGCGTGAGGCGTGATGCGTGATGCGTGATGCGTGATGCGTGATGCGTGATGCGTGATGCGTGATGCGTGATGCGTGATGCGTGATGCGTGGAGAGACCCGGTACACCCGCCGGTTCCTGGTATGCTGACAGGTTACATGAGTTACATCGTTTCAAACGGCAGCGGCGCGGGGCGCTTATGTAACCCATGTAACGATGAAACTTTGTAACTTTAATCGTACTGGTTTCCCGCGCGTGACAAACGGGACGTTCCCTGCTAACTTGCGCCGGCCTTTGGGCCAACGACGATACAACCTGGAATTTAAATATTATGCGCTCCGACATGATCAAGAAGGGCTTTGAACGCGCCCCGCACCGCTCGCTATTGCGGGCCACCGGCTCTATCGAATCCGAGGCGGACTGGGACAAGCCGTTTATCGCGATTTGCAACTCCTACACTGACTGTATCCCTGGGCATGCCCACTTGAACGAGGTCGGCATGCTGGTCAAACGGCTCGTGCGCGAGGCCGGCGGCGTGCCGTTCATCTTCAATACCATCGGAGTGGATGATGGCATCGCCATGGGCCACGGCGGCATGAAGTATTCACTGCCTTCGCGGGAGCTGATTGCCGACTGCGTGGAGTCTATGGTCCGCGCGCATTGCTTTGACGGCATGGTCTGCATCCCGAACTGCGACAAGATCGTGCCCGGGATGTTAATGGCCTCCATGCGTGTGAACCTTCCAACTGTTTTTGTCAGCGGTGGACCGATGGCGGCAGGTGTCGCACAACGGGTCGCCGAGAGCGAACTCCCGGAGCACCTGCGCCCAGCCGTGGAGAAGTCTGATCTTATCTCTGTGTTTAAGGGGGTAGCGGAGCTGCAGGCAGGCAAGATCACCGCGGTGGATTTGCAGAAGCTCGAGCAGAGCGCCTGCCCTACGTGCGGCTCTTGTTCGGGCATGTTCACTGCCAATTCGATGAACTGCCTCTGCGAAGCGCTCGGCATGGCTCTGCCCGGGAACGGCACGGTCCTGGCCGTCTCGAAGGAGCGCGAGGCGCTTTATGAGCGTGCTGCCCGGGCCATCGTGAAGCTGGTCGAGGCGGACCTCAAGCCGCGCGACATCGCGACGGTGGAAGCGTTCGATAACGCCATCGCCCTCGACGTCGCGATGGGCGGCTCGACGAATACCATTCTCCACACGCTGGCCATCGCGCGCGAGGCGGGCATCGCATACGACATCAAGCGCATTGACGACATCTCGCGCCGCGTGCCGTGCCTGTGCAAAGTGTCGCCTTCATCGGCCTACCATGTGCAGGACGTGCATCGGGCGGGGGGCATCCACACCATCCTGGGCGAGCTGAAACGCATGGACGCGCTGACTCTCACTTGCAAGACCGTCACTGGCAGGACTATCGGCGAGAACATAGACGAATGGGACGTGCGCTCGGAAAAATGCACCACTTGGGCCAAGGCCTCGCGCGTCGCCGGCTGTTCGGCGCTGGTGCTCGACCCGAACGACAAGCTCGGGCCGGCGGCCCGGACTGCGAATGGCAACCTCGTGCCCAAGCCGCTGCTGTTCTTCCCGGGCGATCTGCGCGGTATCACGCTTTGGCGGTTCGCGGCGGCGTTCAACACGTGCGATGCCGGCACCATCGCCGCCCTGTTCGCCGAGGATGGGGAACTGCAGGTGAACGAAACCTTAACCTGGAAGGGCCCGGCGGCCATCGAAGCCGGGTTGAAGGAGGCGTTTCCAGAGCATAAAGGACTCCTGCGTGCTGAGTTAGGCCAACTGAAAGGGACCCCGTTGCTGATCATCTGGCAATACGCGAAGAACGGCGAGAAGCATGTGCACTGCCTGCTGCGCACCGGCCGGTTGCGCGGTTGGCAAATTCACAAAATCTACCACGACTACCGGCCTGCGCCGATCAAGGAAGCCCAGCCCAGCGGCCTTATGCCCTACGACTCGGCGTTCATGTTCAACGCACAGGACTGTATCCGCACCAAGGACACCGCTTACACTCCGGATGGGGGCCTGGCGATCCTTTACGGCCAACTGGCGCCCGACGGCTGCGTGGTCAAGACCGCCGGCATCAGCGAGGAGTTCAAGAAGAACTGCGGTCCGGGTTTTGTGTTTGAAGGCTCGTGTGTGATCTTCGAGAGTCAGGACGAAGCCTGCGAAGGTATTCTCGGAGGCAAGGTAAAGGCGGGCGATGTGGTAGTGATCCGTAACGAGGGACCGCGCGGCGGCCCAGGGATGCAGGAGATGCTCTCGCCGACCAGCTACATCGTGGGCATGGGCCTGGGAGACAAAGTTGCCCTTGTTACTGATGGGCGTTTCAGTGGGGGCACTGCGGGCGCCTGCATCGGGCACGTCTCACCGGAAGCGGAGGAAGGCGGGCCGATCGGCCTGCTCCGCAGCGGCGACCGCGTACGCATTGATTTCCCCAACCGCCGCATTGACATCGTGGTTCCTGAGGAGGAACTGGCTCAGCGCAAGCAGACCTGGCAGCCCGTGAAGCGTGAGCTGACCGGTTGGCTGGCCCGTTACCAGAAACTCGTCAGCAACGCCAGCCAAGGCGGGATATTGACGGTATAGCCCGAATGCCGCCGCAAGCATCGTAGGCTGGGTATTATCAATGATTCGCGCCTTGTTCCTATATGGTGCAGGGCGCATTACATAACGGATGCACGCGAAATTGGCATCCGCAGGTCGCGGGGGCGCCGGGAGCCAACAACATCAAGATTCTACGGCGTGATTTCAGGGAAGTCGCAATTGTGACGATATATGTAAAATGATGTGGACTGCGGAGACAGCCGCGTTGAGACGGGTTCGTTCGTGCAAGCCAACGGGCCGGCGGTCTTTTGGAGGCGGTCCTTTATTCGGGCTGATCTTGCTGTGCGGCATCTTGTGGGTGTCGTATGGGGCTGCCGCTCAAGGGATTAAGCCTATTCTTGAAAGGGTGTTGACGCATTATGCCTTGATATCTTCGCAGGACAGCGAAGCGTCTGACCCATTGGATTGGCGGTTGCTGGGATCCAAAGACCGGGGAGCCACCTGGGTGGAACTGGACGTCCGGACGAACCGACTCTTCGGCGCTAGGCATCTGCGGAGGTTGTTTAACCTGACCAACCAGGTGGCCTATTCAAGCTACCGGCTGGAGATCCGCCGGGCGCGTGATACCGACACGAACAATCCTGCGTGCGTGGAACTCGCAGAATGGGAGCTCTTCTTTGCATCGGTGGCCGGAGTCACTAACGAGATTGCTCCGCAAAGTGAGATTACCGCTTCGAAACCTCATCCGCTGCTTGGGTTGCCGGAAAATGCCTTTGATGGCGACCTCGTTACGCCATGGATCGATTACGGCCTTGGGCATCCTGGCGGGTGTTGGATCCAGTGTGATTACGTCGAGGCTGCCATGACCACGGTGTCCAATATTGCCCAAATGCGTGGTTTGGATCGGCTGGCGTCCGGGGTGAGGCAGCAGGTCAAAGACGCCAAGGTGATCCGGAAGCTGATGGAAACCTACGCGACTAAACCACTGCGAACCCTGACTGGTTATGCGTTGACCTCCGCCAATGATGCTCCCGCCCGCGATCCTCGAGACTGGCGTCTCCTCGGGTCGAATGATAGCGGAAGGAGCTGGCAAACGCTGGATCAACGCGATCACGAGCTTTTTGGGGAACGCTTTCGACGGAAGATGTTCAGGTTGAGCAAACCTCAGTCGTTCGCACTCTATCGGCTCGAAGTGACCGCTGTGGCCCGGGACTCCGAGCTCATGCAGATTAGCGAGATCGAACCGATCTTTGCGCAAACGAACTTAGACGTTCACGTATCCACGGTGGTCGCCGCCATGGCGGACAACCCGCCCCAGGAATCTGTTGAAATGGCTTTCGATGGGGACGTGAGAACCAAGTGGCTGTCCGCCGGCAGCGCTCGGGACGGCCATCCTCATTGGGTTCAATGGCAATATCTCCCCGAAGTCGAAGACCAACCGATCATTCCACGGCGTGCTCTCCTTTTGTCGCCGGAGGAAACCGCCAATTTGACGGCGAATTTAGTTAGGCAAACGAATTCTCCGCTGCCGACCCTCAAAGCCTACGCACTCACTTCCGCCAATGATCATCCCGAACGTGACCCTAAAGACTGGCGATTGAAGGGATCGAACGATCGAGGCCAGACTTGGGAAAGCGTTGATTCACGGACCGGCGAGAAATTCACCTCGCGTCGGGAGCGTAAGCGTTATGAACTGTCAGAACCCGCAAGATATTCCCTCTTCCGGCTCGAATTCGCCGCGGTGAACGATCCTGTTAAAGCGAATTCCATCCAATTGGCCGAGATTGAACCAATTTGGGACGGCCCAGCATCCGCGACTAACTGCTCCCTCCTCATTCGTGTTGCCGGTGAGAATTCGCCGAATGAAACCGCCGAGATGGCATTTGATCATGATGTAAACACGAAATGGCTCGATTTCGCCATGGATGATCCAACGCGCGCTAGCCGCGTGGAGTGGAGTTGGATCCCTCGTCTTTTCCTGCCGGTAATCAATATCGGACAAAACCGCGTTACCCAAACGCAGTCCTCCCAACCAGCCCGACTCCAGTTGACGGGAGTTCCGTTAGCTTTGAATCCGACCGCTGATTTGATCGGCTTTCTTGATTCAACGGGGCTCCAATGGTTCCGGTTGAATGGAGCAGTTCGCGACTTGAAACTGGGGGTGCTCGGTCAATTGGACGCCTGGGTGAGCATTCGTCAAAGTCATCCCCTGGTTTCCAACGCGGTCTTTCGCCCCATACGAGCGCTGCCCTCGCTCTCGGAGTCTGGAAAGGACATCCCAGCAACTTTCGCTGAGCCGTTTTTTGCCGGCTCGATCACAGGTAGGGTCGTTTCCATTTCGCACGATGCGAATTATGCCACAGCGGTTATGTCCTGGCCAAAGCACGAGAGCGACTTTCCGTGCCGAATTCTCAGTATTTCCGAACCTGATCTCAAGGCGTTGCTCGGACGCGAGGTTCGGGTCCGGGGAGTTCTCGAAACGGTCTTTGGCCAGGGGGGGAAGCGATCACTCGGGGGAATATGGGTGGCCGGCCAATCTGAGATTGAAGCCGTCGATGAACCGCCGGCAGCCGTCCAGAAGATGGCCGACGTTGACGGGTTGAATTCGCCGCTGACCAGCATCCATGAGGTTAATGAATGGGCAGCCCTCCCGCGATCTCATCCACGCCCAGTGAGGATTCGCGGCGTCCTTACGTACATTGATTTGGGGCTGGACGATTATTACATGCAGGATGGGGCTGACAGCATTGCCGGAAATGTCCAGGTCGATGCGGGACTTTCACCGTTCCTCGGACAGGAAGGGGCATATGTTGAATTGGTTGGGATAGCGGACACGAATTCCCCTCCCCTGGTTCGGGCGTTTGATTTTGTGCGAATCCTGGGCAAGGGTCGGATGCCGGAACCCTTGCTCGATTCCTGGGACCATTTGGCCGCCGGTCGGGATGACCGCCGATGGGTCCAGGTGACGGGCGTTATTACCGCGATGTCAAAGGAGAAGGTTACGGTGAGGATGATGGGAGGGGATGTCCTCGCCTGGGTCCACGGTCTGGAAAAAACGGCTAGCCCGGATTTGGTTGGCAGTGAAGTGCGGATCAACGGAGTATGCGCTCCCGTATTGAACGGAAGAGGGCTGCGTTTGGGTTTCCGGTTACTCGTCCCGTCGGCGAGTCAACTCGAGATTGTCCACCCAACACCAGCAAACCCGTCCAGTCTGCCCCTTCAACCGATTGATGGGGTATTACAGAACCAGTCGAGTGGCCTGGCGCGTCCCAACGAATTCATAAGGACCACGGGCGTGGTGACCTATGCCGGCCCAGGCATGCCCGGCCCAGGCATGCTTTTCATTCAGGAGAACATCACGGGCTTGCGCATTGTGCTGCGGGAAGGAACCTCCGTTCGCTCGGGAGACTTGATCGAAGCCGTAGGGTTGCCGGCACCGGATGGCGGTTCCGCCAAGCTGATCCAAGCGGTCGTGCAGAAGACGGGCCATCCAGGCCTTCCCCCAGTGGGCCAGGTGGATCTCGTCGGAGCGGAGGTGAGTCAGGGAGGCATTGCTCAAGATGCCACTCGCACCCGGATTCGCGCCCTCCTGTTGGCACAAAGCACTAACAACGGGGTGGTGATCCTGGAGATGCGCGAAAGCAATAGTGGAAGGAGTTTTAATGCCTACATACCGGTGGATGCGCGCGATCCAATTCCCAACCTGGCCCCCGGAAGCGTCGTCGATTTAACCGGTGTCATCAAGGCTCAGACGAATCCCTTGCCTGATTTTGGCCAGGTGGTTGAGTCGTATGAACTGTACGTTAACGTTAATGGAGGGGCTGATCTCACCATTGTTAGCCGGCCCTCTTGGTGGACCACGAAGCACGCAGTTTGGGTTTTGTTCGGAGTCGCGGGCGGGCTTGGACTTTGTGTGGTGTGGATTAAAGTCCTCCAGAGGCAGGTCTCACGCCGGACCCGGGAATTGGAGGCGGAAATTGGAGAGCGCAAACGAGCCGAGGAACTGCTTACCGAAAGCAAGCGGCACCTGCGCACGATTCTGGATTCAGAACCGGAATGCGTGCAACTCGTGGGGCGGGATAGGACCATCGTCGATATCAATCCGGCCGGATTGAGCTTGCTGCAGGCCAAAGCCCAGCAGGAGGTTATCGGCGCCGGGATGCTCCGTTTTGTGGCACCTGAAAACCAGGAGAACCTGACGCAGATCCATGAGGCGGTGTTTCGCGGGGAGAAGGTCGACGCCGAGTTTATGGTCCTGGGAGTGAATGGTGCACGCCGGTGGGTTTCCATGCGCGCGGCGCCGTTGCGGAATGCGGATGGGAAGGTCGTAGCCATGCTGGCGCTGATGCGGGACACGACCGAGCAAAAGCACTTGGAGGTGCAATTGAGGCAATCCCAGAAAATGGAGGCGGTGGGAATGCTCGCCGGTGGTGTTGCCCATGACTTCAATAACATTCTTACGGTAATCCAGGGGTTGAGTGAGCTGATGCTGATGGGTACGAGGGTTGGGGGAGAGGAACTGGAAAACCTAAAGGAAATCCATCGGGCCGCCGAACGTGCGGCGAATTTGACGCAACAATTGCTGGCCTTCAGTCGAAAGCAAACACTGCATCCGCGCGTCCTTTCGCTGAACAACATCTTGGGGAAGATGACCAACATGTTGAAACGTCTCATAGGGGAAGATATCGAACTTAGACTCGATTACGCTGATGGCGAGACTTTGATCCAAGCTGATTCCGCTATGGTGGAGCAGGTGATTATGAATCTGGCAGTGAATGCCCGCGACGCAATGCCGCATGGAGGCGCCTTGACCTTGCGAACAAGCCTGGTACGGCTTACCCCCCAGGAAGTAGTACTTCGTCCTGAGGCACGAGAGGGGGCCTTCATCTGTCTCTCTGTGCAGGACACGGGTTCGGGCATCTCTCCGGAGGTTCTGCCGAGGATTTTCGAGCCCTTTTTCACCACCAAGGGTGTCGGCAAAGGGACCGGACTCGGACTTGCCACGATCTTTGGAATCGTGAAACAACATCAAGGCTGGATTGAAGTCGAGAGCACGTTGGGCAAGGGGACTCGTTTCAGCGTTTTCTGGCCGGCCTGTGAGAATGTTGACCCTACGCCTTTTCGTCAGCCAGTGGAGAAGCCTATTCATCAGGGAAAGGAAACGATTCTCCTGGTCGAGGATGAGGCCGCAGTCAGACGCACCACAGTGGTCGCGTTGCGGGGGAGTGGCCATGAAGTCCTCGAGGCCGGCTCCGGACCGGAGGCATTGGAAGTTTGGAGTGCATGGTCGAAGAAGATCTCCTTGCTGCTGACGGATGTGGTCATGCCCGGTGGCATGTCGGGTATAGAGCTGGCCAAGCGGCTTAAACGCGAGAACCCCTCGTTGAGGGTAATCTGTATGAGCGGCTATTCTCGTGACCATATCGAGCGGGATGGGCTGAGCCGCAAGCAGTTCGAGTTTCTGTCGAAGCCCTACGAACTGAATCAGCTTCTCAGCGCTGTTGGTGGCAGCCTCAACGCCCAGTCCGGTTTACTTATCAAAGAAGTGGAAGACGCGCCACGTAGCGTAGGATGATCGAAAAGGACGCGGCCAAGGCCTCGGATTCGGCCCACAAGGTATGAACGGCGAACTACTTATTCTCATCCTCGAAGACGGGCCCGCCGACGCCGAATTGGTCCTGCGCGAGTTGCGCAAAGGCGGCCTCCAATTTGCGGCGATGTGCGTCGCGACCGAAGCCGATTTTCTGGCCCAACTTCGCGACAACCCGCCTGACCTAATCCTGGCCGATTACTTGCTTCCGGCCTACGACGGTCTGTCTGCGCTGGCCTCGGCGCGACGAGAACGTCCCGAAACGCCCTTCATTTTCGTATCCGGTTCGCTGGGGGAGGAGACCGCCATTGAGGCGCTGCATTACGGGGCGACGGACTACGTGCTCAAGGATCGCCTGAATCGTTTGGGGCCGGCGGTGCAGCGGGCCTTGCGGGAAATCGAGGAACGCGCGCAGCGCCGCCAGGCGGAAGAGTCGCTGCGGGCGAGCGAGCGGAGCTATCGGGAGATCTTCAACGTGGCCAACGACGCGATCCTGTTGTTTGACGCGACTACCGGCGCCATCCTGGACGCCAACAAGACCACGCTGCACATATTTGGCTATTCGCGGGATGAACTGCTGAACTTGCCTGGCGATGAATTCCTTGTCGGCTTGGTGTTTTCTCACCCGGAAGCCCTTTGCCGAATCCAGCGAGCGGCTACGGAAGGTCCCGGTGTCTTCGAGTGCCAAAGCAAACGGAAGGATGGCGAGTTGTTCTGGACCGAGGTCGCCTTGCGTGGTGCTAATATTGGCGGTCAGCAGCGCGTCCTCGCGGTCGTGCAGGACATTAGCGAGCGAAGGCGCACCGAACTGCGGTTGGCGGCCTTTTCCCAATTGGGGCAAAGACTCAGCGCTGCGAAAACCGCGAAGGAAGCAGGCGAGATCATGGTCGAGGCGGCCGATCAATTGCTCGGCTGGGACGCGTGCAGTTTCGCTTTGTATTCCTCCACGGAAAATCTGGCGGACTCCGTCCTGAGCCTGGATACCGTGGACGGCCGGCGCATCGAGGTCGGTCCCGCCTACGTTCACTCGCCGCCTTCTCCTCTAGCCAAGCGCGTGATTGAAGAAGGGGGCCAGTTGATCTTGAAGGAAGACCCGGACCAAATGGCGCCCGGCGGCGTGGCGTTTGGCAACAAGTCCCGTCCCTCTGCTTCGATTCTTTCCGTTTCCGCGCGCGCCGGAGCGGAGGTCGTCGCCATTTTGTCCATTCACAGTTACACGCCCAAGGCGTACGACCAGCGCAGCCTGGAGACCCTGCAAATGCTGGCCGACCACTGTGCTGGCGCTCTGCAGAGAATTCGCGCCCAGGAAGCCCTGAATGCGAGCGAGGCAAACTATCGCTTGCTCGTGCAGGGTTCGCCCGACGCCATCTTCGTGCACCAGGACGAAAAGTGCGTCTATGCCAACCCCGCGAGCTTGAAATTGTTGGGCGCGGAGAGGCTGGAACAGGTTCTTGGGCGTCACGTATTCGATATCGTGCCGCCGCAGAATCGGGAGCTTGTCCGCCAGCGGATCCGGCAGGCGGCCGAGGGAGGGACGGCTGCGGCGCTGGAACAAGAGATGTTGCGGCTGGACGGAACCGCTCTCGACGTTGAGGTGACCAGCCTCCCCTTTGCCTATGGCGGCAAGCCCGCGGTGCAGACCGTCATGCGGGACGTCACTGAGCGCAAACGCACGCAGGCGATGCTGCGCGAGAGTGAAGACCGCTATCGCTCATTGGTGGAGGAGTCTCCGGATATGATCGGGATCGGTGCGGAGGGGTTACTGGTCTTCATCAACTCCACTGGCGCAAAACTACTGGGCGCCAAGGACAAATCAGAATTGCTTGGCAAGAGAGGCGAGCATTTTATCCATCCGGAAGATTACCCAGCCACAATAGACCGTCTCCGGCGCCGGCAGCTCGGGGAAACCGGACTTTACCCCGCAGAAGTCCGCTACATGCGCCTGGATGGAACGATCTTGCCGGTCGAAGTCAGTGTCAAGCCGATCATCTTCCATGGCAAACCCGCCGCGCAGTTCATCGCTCGTGACATCACGGAACGTAAGAAACTGGAGGAGCAATTGCGGCAATCCCAGAAACTGGAAGCCATCGGCCAGCTCGCCGGCGGAGTGGCGCATGACTTCAACAACATGCTCGCAGTCATCGGGGGTAATGCCGAACTGTTGCTACTGGACGCGGGCCAGTACACCCCTGTGACCAATCAATGCCTGAAGCAGATCATGGCTGCGTCGGAGCGTGCTGCCGATCTCACAAGGCAGTTGCTCGCCTTCAGCCGCAAGCAGGTCATGCAATCCGAGCTGTTGCTGCTGAACAAAGTGGTCGCGGACCTTAGCAAGATGCTCAAGCCGATCATCGGCGAGCACATCGACCTGGAATGCCGTTATGCCCCTCAGTTGCCCTTCGTCCGGGCGGATGCCGGGATGATCGAGCAGGTGATCTTCAACCTCGCCGTCAACGCTCGTGACGCCATGCCTCGTGGCGGCCACTTGCTCATCGCCACGGGCACGGCCAGTTTAGATGCCGCCCACCCCCACGACCAGCCGAGTGCAGGAGCGGGCGAATTCGTCTGCCTGACGGTGACCGATACCGGCTCGGGCATCGCCCCGGAGCATTTGCCGCGTATCTTTGAGCCGTTCTACACTACCAAGGAAATTGGCAAAGGAACCGGACTGGGCTTGGCCACCGTCTATGGCATTGTGCAGCAGCACCAGGGCAGAATCGAGGTCTCCAGTCCGCCCGGCGAGGGCGCCACGTTCAAGATATTCCTGCCTGCGATCCCGGCGCCGGCGGCAGCCGTCGCAGCCCCTAAGGCGGAAACTCGAGCCTCCGGCGGCGCCGAGACCATTATGCTGGTGGAGGACGATTACGCGGTACGGGCGACTACTCGGCGAGTGCTGGAGAGTCAGGGATACAGGATTTACGAAGCGACCACAGCCCGGGAAGCGCTGGAAGTGTGGCGCGGCCACGCGGAGGAAATCGCGTTGCTGCTTTCTGACGTCGTCATGCCCCAGGGGCTCACCGGTCGCGAATTATGCGAGCGGTTGCGCGCGCAACGGCCGACCCTGAAGGTCATCCTCATGAGCGGCCACAGTGCGGACGTGATTGGTCAGGACACGGAGTTCTTCCGGCGGACCAAGAGCTATTTCGTCCAGAAGCCATTTTCCTCACAGGCCCTCCTCCAGATCGTTCGCCGCTGCTTGGACGAAGAGTAAGCCGCCGCGGGGGCGGTTGCTGTTGCGTGAGGATGCCTCACGGGATCGGTCCAAGATGTCATAAGTATTGAGTGCTCAGCGAATTGAACATTGCAAAGCGGGCGCGGTCTGCTTATAGAGTAATGGTCTCGAATTTGTCCCGATCAATCCATGGCAGGGTATTCTGAATCAAGGCTCCGTTCACAACGGAGAGTCGCGAAGTGGAGGGGTTTGCTCGTCGTCTGGTGGGTGCTGGGGTTTGTCGGGGGAGCACTCACGTCGCAGGCGGCGATCCAGTTCGATGTGTTTCTGGGCTACGACGGGATCGTGCCCCAGGCGAGCTGGTTTCCGGTGGTGTGCGAAATCAAGAACGACGGCCCGTCATTCGTGGGTACGGTGGAGGTGGACGCAGGGAAATTCAACCAAGACCAGACGCGGCAGGCGGTGGTGGAGTTGCCAACCGGAACGCTCAAGCGGTTCACGATCCCGGTATTTGCATCCACCCGCGGTTTTGGCACCTGGGATGTGCGTTTGCTGGATGAGCGTGGCAAAGTGCGGGCGGAGCAGCTTGGCGTGCAGACCCGGCGGCAGATCGCCTCCAGCACACCGCTGGCAGGCGCGCTGGTGCGGACGCCGGCCGGGACACCGACGTTCCGGCCGATTCTGCCACAAGACGCAGCTCTACAGCCGGCGGCGGCGCGGCTGATGCCCTCTATTTTCCCGGACAACCCGGTGGTGCTGGAGGGGATGAGCTGCCTGTATCTGAACTCCGAAAAAGCACTCGATCTTAAGGTGGGGCAAGTAAACGCCCTGCTGGCCTGGTTGCATGGCGGCGGTCACTTGGTGGTCGCAGTCGAACAGATTTCAGATATCGGCGCCACACCATGGTTGCGGGCCGTGCTGCCTTGCGAGCTCAAGGACATGCAAACATTGCAGGTTCATGGAGAGTTCGAGGATTGGCTTCGGGACGCGACCTGGCCGACGAATCGGGCGGGACTGTCGCAATCCGAATTGGCGATCTATGGGACGGCGGTCAGGCGGCGCTATGGTCCCGGGGGACCTGGGGTTGCCACACCCAATCAGCCGCCCGAGGCCCCTGGGCAAACTGGCGTAAGCGCAGCCGAACCTTTCCGGGACCTGCCGGCTGATCCGACCTTCGAATTGGCGGCTATGCAGGTCGCAGTGGGTGAGCTCCGGGACGGGCAGGCAGTGGTGGCAGTGGGTGACAAGCCCCTGATCGTCACTGCGAACCGCGGACGAGGGCGGGTCACGCTGTTGCTGTTTAGCCCTGAACGCGAGCCGTTCCGGTCTTGGAAGAATCTGCCGACCTTCTGGGCGAAGCTGGCCGAGGTGCCCGGAGACTGGTACGTCTCGGCTAGTTACCGTCAGCAGGGCGGCTGGAGCAGCGACGGTATTTTTGGGGCGATGATTGACACGCGGCAGGTCCACAAACTGCCAGTGACGTGGCTGTTGTTGCTGCTGATCGTGTATTTGGTTGTGATCGGCCCGCTGGATCAGTTCTGGCTCAAGCGGATCAACCGCCCGATGCTCACCTGGATTACGTTTCCCTGCTACGTGGTGCTGTTCTCGCTGCTGATTTATGTTATTGGTTACAAACTGCGAGCGGGGGAGTCGGAATGGAACGAACTCCACTTGGTGGATGTGCTGCCGAAGGGAGACCAGGCCGAGTTGCGCGGTCAGACCTACGCGTCGGTGTATTCCCCATCTAACCAACGATACGTGCTGGAGGGCCAGGAGGAATTCGCAACGTTGCGGAGCGAGTTTGCCGGCACCATGAGCGCTGTGCAGCCGGGCGAAAAGGCGTCCTTCCGACAGCAGGGGGACGGGTCGTTCAAGGCGGAAATCTTTGTGCCGGTGTGGACCAGCCAACTGTTTGTGAGCGACTGGTGGCAACCCGGACCCGCGCCGCTGAGCCTCTCAGTTGTTCCCCAGGGAGAGCAGTGGCAAGTGACTGTTGATAATCGGACTGAGCATAAGCTGATCAATGCGCGCATTGTCATCGAAGACCGCATCCTGACTCTTGGTGAACTGCCGCCCCGGATAAGCAAGACCTTTATGGTGGGCAAGGACCAGGGGACACTCTTAAGGGCGTTCGTTGCCCAACAGGGAACAGGTTTTCACGGTGCGGTGCGGGCGCGCCAGAGGACGTTTGCTGGAGAGGAAAGCGGACGAATTGATGATTTGCCCAATGCCACCATGGCCGCTTCCTTCCTCTCCTGCCTGAGCGGTCAGCAGGATTCGATGTCCCGTTTTATGGCGCCGCCCGGATTGGACCTTTCATCGGTGGCGGCGCATGGCAACGCGGTGCTACTGGCTTGGGCGGCGGACTACTCGCCGGTAAAGACCTTGCGGCGGTTTTCTACTCGGCGCAGTCAGCAGAATACGCTGTGGCGGGTGGCGGTGCCAATCCAAGGTCCAAAGTCTAAAGTATGAACGAACCACCAATACCGGCTGTTCAAACGTTCGGCCTCACCCGCATGTATGGCAGCATTGCGGCCGTTTACAAACTGGACCTTACGGTCAATAAAGGCGACCTATTCGGCTTTATTGGCTCGAATGGCGCGGGCAAGACGACGACGCTGCGCATCCTCGCGACCTTTCTGGCGCCGTCCGCGGGCACGGCGAAGATTCTAGGCCGGGACGTGGTGCTGGAGGCTGACGCGGTGCGGCACGTGATCGGTTACATGCCGGACTTCTTCGGCGTCTATAAGGATATGGAGGTGACCGAGTACCTGGATTTCTTTGGGGCGTGCTACAAGATTCCGACGGCGCAGCGGGAGAAGACGGTGAACGACGTGCTGGAGCTAGTGGGACTCACGGAGAAAAAAGGGGCGCTCATTGGTGCGCTGAGCCGGGGCATGCAACAGCGGCTGGGCCTGGCGCGGGTGTTGATTCATGACCCGCAACTGCTGCTGCTGGACGAACCCGCGAGCGGCCTTGACCCCCGGGCTCGCATCGAGATGATGGCCATCCTGCAGGAGCTCCAGCGCCTTGGCAAGACCATCATCATCTCCTCGCATATCCTGAGCGAACTGCAGACTTTGTGCAACCGGGTAGCCATCATTGAGAAAGGGCGGTTGATTTACAGCGGTGCCGTGCAGGGGGTACGTGACCAGGTCTCCCAGGGCCAAGTCGTCTGGGCACGCGTTTCTAGCGATCAAACCCAGGCCACTGACCTTCTCAAGGCGCGCAAGGAGATTGCGGAGGTCACGGTGGCCGATGGCGAGATTAAGGTCACTCTGGCCGGTCCCGATATCGAGCATAGCATTGTGGCGGACATCCTGGTGCATGGCGGCGCGAAACTCATGGAGTTGCGCGAGGACGAGGTCGGTCTGGAAGAGGTCTTCATGCGCGTGACCAGGGGAGACACGCAGTGATGCGTGATGCGTGATTGGCGATAGGCAGGCCGGGTTGGCAGGTGATGATTGCCAATTGCCAATTGGGGTTCGCATGACCTTTCTGCCCATCGTGGAACGCGAACTGCGGGTCGCGGCGCGGCGTCCGGGCACCTACCGGACCCGATGGTTCGCTGCGATGGGGATGATGGCTGTTTGGCTGCTACTCTTTGCTGTTAACCGCAGGGTGTCGGCGGCAGAGCTTAACAAGACGGTCTTCACGGCGCTCGGGATTCTGGCTCTGGGGGGCTGCCTGCTCGCAGGGATGTTCCTCACTGCGGACTGCCTGAGCGAGGAGAAGAGGGAGGGAACGATAGGCCTGCTGTTCTTGACTGATTTACGAGGTTACGACGTGGTGCTGGGGAAGCTGGTAGCGACTTCGGTGCATTCCGTTTATGGACTGTTGGCCATGTTGCCGGTGCTGGCCTTGCCGTTGATGATGGGCGGGGTGACCGTCGGAGAGTTCTGGCGGGTGGTGTTGGTTTTGGTGGCGACGTTGTTTCTCTCGTTGAGTATGGGGATGTTCGTCTCAGCCGCAGTACGTGACGCGCGGCAGGCCATGGCTGGCACGCTATTGGGGTTGGTCGTGATGGCCGGCCTTCCTCCCGCCCTTCGGTGGCTGGGATTCATCCTGTTTCACGTCTGGCCAGCAGGAGTGGTGGTGTGGCCGAGTTCGGTCTGTGCTTTCGTCGCCGCGCTCGACGCCGCTTACCGGGGCTACAACGGCGCCTACGATTTCTGGATGTCGTTGCTGACGGCTTCCGGGGTCAGCTTGGGGCTGTTGGTCGCGGCGGCCGTATGGCTGCCGCGTGCCTGGCAGGAAAAGCCGGGCGGCATACACCGCGGCGGCGCGGTGGTGCGCCCAAGTGATCAAGGCTCGGTTCCTAGCCTTCATGGACGGGCACGACTCCCGCGATCTCCGGGTGCGAATCCCTATCTGTGGCTGGCAAGCCGTGCGAGATCCTCCGATCCGCTCGCGAGACTTCTCCTCGGGCTGCTCCTTGTGCTCTGGTTATGTTTCCTGTCCACTGCGATGGTCCTCGATGACGGCAAGAGCGCATTCGTGCTCTGCCTGTTCACGGCCTACGCAGTCCACCAGATTGGTAAGTACCTGGTCGCCCTGGAGGCCACTCGGCAGTTGAGTGAAGACCGAAGAAGCGGCGCCCTGGAGTTGCTGCTCGTGACACCGCTGCCAGAGGGTCAGATTCTTTTTGACCAGAAGCAGGCGCTCATTGAACGTTCGCGGGGCCTGCAGAGGGTCTTGCTGCTCGTCAATGCCGGCATGTGTCTGGCGGTGCTCGCCCGGCCGAAGCAACTGTCAATGAGCTCTACGGATCAGGCCATCTTCCTCGAGATCTTTCTGGGAGGAACACTTGTGCTCTTCCTGGATTTCAAAACGCTCCAGACGGTCGGGACGTGGATGGCATTGCGGGCCCGCAGGCACCACCGGGCCGTGCTGGGGACTTTGGGGCGGGTGATGCTCGTGCCCTGGGCAGGAGTTTTCATGCTAGTGTTCCTGGTAATGACCAGGACTTTTCAACCCTCTGAAATTAAGCTGTCTGTGACCTTTGGGCTCTGGTTTATGGCGGGGATCTTGACGGACTTGGTCTCCAATGCACGGGCGCGAGCAGGGCTTAAACGCGGCCTGCGTTTTTGGGTAGCCGGGTCGGAGACAGCAGAGCAGCAAACCTCCCACGCCCATGGGCCTTGGGCTTCTGTGGGGCTAAACGCATGACGGTTCTTCCCGTAATCGCACGTGAGCTGCGCGCTTCGGCACGGCAGCCCTTCACGTACTACCTGCGGGTGCTGGGGGTGACGACGCTGTTGGTGGCGAGCGCGCTATTTGCTTTACAGTGTGGATTCGAGCCTCAGTTTGGGCGCCAGTTGTTTGCGGCGCTCCATTGCGCGCTCTTCGGTGCGATTTGGCTGCTGGTGCCGATGCTGACAGCGGATTGCATCAGCCGGGAGCGGCGTGAGGGGACCTTGGGACTACTGTTCCTGACCCCGTTGAATGGCACCGACGTTGTAGTTGCCAAAGGATTGGCGCATGGACTACGGGCAGTGACCTTAGGGCTGGCGGTGCTGCCGGTGTTGACGATCCCTTTTTTGCTGGGCGGGGTGAGTTGGGTCGAAGCGTTGCTGTCGGTGGTAGTGAATGCTAACGCGATTTGTTGGGCTCTAGCGGCCGGGTTACTGGCATCGTCTTGGAGCAAGGCCTGGTTGCGGGCTTTTCTTTTGGCTGCCATGCTGTCGGTTGCCTTCTTCTTTGTTTTAGCCACCGGGTCCGGGTGGATTATGGTGCTGACTTTTCGCGCGGCACGACTGGGGGCTTCTCAGTTCGAGATGAGCTGGGAGCACGCGCTGACGGTCGGGTTTACTTTGCTTACGAACGCGGGAGGGGAGTGGTCCGGTTTCGTTCGGTTGGCATCCCTTGTCCAACTGGCTTTGGTGATTGGGCAAACAACCGGTCTTTCGCTCCTGATATTGGTGATGGCGGTGCTCGTCGCCGGAGCCAAGACTCGCCGCTCCTGGCAGGAGGAGCCACCGTCTCCTCGGCAGCTCTGGTGGCAGAAGACCTTTTGCACGCCGGTCCTGTGGATGTCTTTCTTTCGCCGCTGGATGCGCCGGAAACTGGAGCGGAATCCGATCGGCTGGCTGGAACAGCGCACTTGGAGCGGGAGGCTGGTGACCTGGGGTTGGTTTGCGGTGCTGATCTCTATTTACAGCGCGGTATTGACTGACCGGCATTTCTTTGAGGGCGCCAACGAACTGCACGCGATAATGGCTTGGCTTCTGGCCGGCAGCATGGCTATGAGCGCGGCGGGCAGCTTCCGTCGTGAGCGGGAAACGGGCGTGCTGGAACTGCTGCTGGTTTCCCCGCTGGGTGAGAATCAGATCATCTCAGGCCGCTTGGGTGGCCTCTGGAGCCAGTTCGCCCCGGCGGCCAGCCTGCTTCTGACTGTCTGGGCCTACTGTTCGACTTTCCTTCCCGCCAGGGGAGACTCGGGAACGTTTCTATTCTTTTTGGTGACCTTCCTGACGGTGCCGGTGTTTGGGCTTTATTTCTCCTTACGTTGCCACAATTTCTTCTCCGCGTTCCTGTCTACGATCGCGGTGGCGCTGGTGCTGCCGCTGGTTTTGCCTGAGGCGATCAGGGTGATGTGGTGGTGGCTGAATTATGCCAGCTCGGGCCTGAACTTTTCATGGGAGATGCGTCCGTCCGGCAGGGCGGCAATTTGCCAGGGTCTTCTAGCCGTGTTCTGCTGGGACCGGTTGTTCCTGCGGCTCAAGAGACGTGCCTTTCCTCTGGAGCGGGCACAGGTTTACTGAACCACCCCATGACCTTCCTGCCCATTGTTGCACGGGAATTACGCGTGGCGTCGCGCCGGTCCGGCACTTTCTGGGTGCGGAGCGGCGCGGCGCTGGCGATCCTGGTCATTGGCACGTGGTATTTCCTGATGTACTCGGGGCAGCCGCCGCAGGAAATCGCCATGGGCTTGTTCTGGATATTGACGGGCAGCGCCGTCTTTTATTGCCTTCTCAGCGGCGCGTGGTTTACCGCCGATTGCCTCAGCGTGGAGAAGCGGGAAGGCACCTTGGGCCTGCTGTTCCTGACGGACCTGAAGGGCTACGATGTAGTGGTCGGCAAACTCGTGGCCAGTTCCCTGAATGGCTTTTACGCCGTGCTGGCCGTGGTGCCGATCCTGGCCCTGCCGCTGTTGTTGGGCGGGGTGACACCCGGGGAGTTTGGGCGCATGGCTGTAGTGGTGGTCAACACTCTCTTCTTTTCACTCGCGCTCGGCATGTGGGCCTCCGCCATGAGCCGCTCGCAGCGCAAGGCGATGGCCATGACGCTCGCGCTCATTTTGCTGTTTGCGGCCGTTTTACCGGCTTTCGGAGCATGGCGGTCGATGGTGGGCAGAGCGCCGCAAGTGAAGTTGGGTTGGCTTCTGACGAGCGTCGGCTTTAGCTACGTTCGGGCGTTCGACGCCTCCTACACTACCCATGCGAATGAGTACTGGTGGTCGGTGGGGGTGATCCATGGCGTGGGCTGGATCTTCCTGGTGCTGGCGAGTGTGGTTACGCCGCGGTCGTGGCAGGAGCGGCCGGCGGGCGCACAAACGCAGCGCTGGCGCGAACGCTGGCAATGGTGGAGCTATGGCGATTTCGTTGAGCGGGCCGCTTTCCGTAAAAAGCTGCTCGACCGGAGTGCCTATTTCTGGCTGGCGGCGCGAGCACGATTGGGGCCCGCCTATGTCTGGGCTGTGCTGGGGTTGGTTGCCTGCGGGTGGACCTGGGGGCTGGCCAGGTCGCGTCGTGACTGGCTTGACCAGGGCACTTACGTCCTGACGGGCCTGCTATTGAACTTGCTCCTCAAGGTGTGGTTTGCCCTGGAAGCCGGCCGCCAGTTGGCCGAGGACAGGAGGCAGGGCGCTCTGGAATTGCTACTCTCGACTCCGTTGACCGTGCAGGATGTTTTGCGCGGCCAACTGCTGGCACTGAAACGTCAGTTCCTTGGGCCCACGGCGGTGACACTGTTGGTGTTCTTCCTGTTCCTGATGGCTGCCGCGTCCGATGAGATGTTGCTCGAGAACCCGGAGGACCGTTCCTTTTGGGTCTTGTCCTGGGGTGCGGGCATGGTGATGCTGGTCGCGGATTTGGCGGCTCTTTACTGGGTAGGGATGTGGCTGGCACTGAGCTCAAAAAACCCCACCCGCGCCGCGGCCAGCAACCTGGGACGTATCCTGGTACTGCCGTGGGTGGTTTTGGCCTTGGGCGCTCTCGTAATCTCACTCACCTGGCCGCAGCACTCGGGGGAAGAGCCACTGCAGAAGTTCTTCCTCAGCGCATGGCTTGGGGTGGGGCTGGCAGTGGACCTTGGTCTTGGCGCTTGGGCTCGAACCAGGTTGCTCACGGAGTTCCGCCTCGCTGCGACCCGGCGATATGAGGCGCGACCAGGTTTCTGGAAACGGCTGTTGAGGGGACCATGACCTTTTTGCCGATCGTGGATCGTGAGTTGCGGGTGGCGGCGCGGCGCAAGAGCACTTATCGCATGCGCAGTTGGACCGTGGTGGTCGCTATGGTCGTGGGGGGCATCTCGCTCTTCCCGGTGATGATGATGCGAGGGCCGGGCGGAGTCGGCAAGTCCTTTTACACCACGCTCACCGGTTTTGCGTTCGGCCTATGCTTGCTCGCCGGCGCCTTGCTTACGGCGGATTGCCTCAGCGAGGAGAAGCGTGACGGCACGCTGGGATTCCTGTTTCTCACCGACTTGAAGGGATACGATGTTGTACTGGGGAAGTTTATGGCTATGTCGCTGAACGCCATTTACGGGTTGCTCGCCGTCCTGCCCATTACCGGGCTTTCGCTGCTGTTGGGTGGCTTAACGGGGGGAGAATTCTGGCGGATGACCCTGGCGTTGTTTAACACGCTGTTCTTCTCGCTGGCGACCGGGATTCTTGTTTCCGGCATTGGGCGCGATGCAACTCGGGTTATGGGCGGCACGCTGGGCCTGGTCATTTTCTTCGCCGGCGGTCTACCCGCCTTGGTCAAGGCCGGGTTGGCCATGGGCGTTCCGCCGGGGTGGGAATGCCTGGCGTGGATCAGCCCGTACTACGCGTTTGGAAAGGCCCTGGAGCCGATGTATCTGTGGCAGCCTGCAAGGTATTGGTCGGCGTTGCTGGCTTCGCATTTGTTCGGATGGTGTTTGTTGGCGCTGGCTAGCATGGCACTGCCGCGCCTCTGGCAGGAACGCTCGGGGGCTGTCGAGCGAGACAGTGTATTGAGCAAATGGACACGGCGGAGCGTCCAAGGGACCGCCGAGCGCGCCAGGGCGCGGGAGGAATTGCTGTTGGCGAATCCGGTCCATTGGCTGGTGGGCACTGGGCCTGACCTTCGCCGGATCGCCTGGGTGATCGTTTGGGCGTGGGGCGTGGTTGTTCTTCTGGTTACATTGCTAGCGCCTCGTGAGATAGGTGCATTCGCATTGGGCTGGTATGGTGTGCGGCCCTTCGGATTCCTTCTGAAATGGCTCCTGGCGCTCCAGGCGTGCCGCTTTTTCGTTGAGGCGCGGCGCAACGGCGCCCTCGAGATGTTGCTGTGCACCCCCCTGACTAGCCGGGAAATCCTCGGCGGCCAGATGCTCGCGTTGAAGAGGAATTTCCTTTGGCCCAGCGTCTGGATGCTCGCCCTGCTGTTCGTCCCGCTCGTGGTTCAAGTCGTCGCCATGCGATCATGGAATACCCCCCTGATTGGGACCGCCTTAATGGGGTTTATTGCGAGCGGCTTTTGCTGCCTGCGCATGCATGCCGACTGCTACGCAATCATCTGGTTCGGCATGTGGCTGGCACTGACGTTGAAGAAACCGGGGCTGGCACCGTCGCTCACGGTCTTATTCGTATTGGTGTTGCCTTCCATGCTGTGCGTGCTGGATGTCTTCGCCGATCTTTTCTTTATCCTGTGGGGCATGACCAAGCTGCGCCACCAGGACCTCCGACTTGTGGTCGCCCGTCAACTGGAGGCCGGGAGGGCAGGGGCACTTTCATCTCGTAAACAGTAAGCTGTTTCCGGTGGATGGCGTTGACGTGGGGGGCGGCTCGGTTAAACTCTGCTACGTGGTCTCGCGACGAAAACCACGGCTACCTCCCCTGCCGGGCGGCTGCATTGCGGCCCGCCTGTAATCCCTTCGACGATGTATTACCTGTTCGCCATCTGGTTGATTTTACTGGCGACCACCCAGGCTTTGTCGGCTGCGCTGAGCCAGACGGGCACGACCGAGCCGCCGCTGTTGGTGGTACTCACTGACACAGGTGCCAAGCGCGAAGGCCTGGCGGTTCTGACCCCCTCGCCGGAGGGGCACCGGCGCTGCGAGGTGCTCGGGCGCGGGTTCTCCGGACGGCTGCTGCGATTGTATCGCTGGGTCCAGGCGTACCGATTCAGGCGCGATGGCACGCCCATCGCGCCTGCCTATCTCGCGCTAACCGCGAACCAAGGGGGATTCCCGCGCTACGGCTTCTATCTGGACGGAGCTCCGAAGCGCGAGGTTGCCTACATTGACCTTCATCGCAATTCGGCCCTGAGTGGCCGCTTCGGTGCAATGGATCAGATCTTTCCACACGAACTCATACACGTGATCGTCCGTCAGCTCGCGGGCGAGGCCCCTGAAGTCGGCGCGAACCAGGTGCATGCGATTGGGGTCCGGACGGACCGGCCGACGGCGTTCAACGAAGGCTTTGCCGAGGCGGCACAGGTGCTCGCTGTGGACGACGTGGACGCGGCACCCGAAACACGCCAGTTGGCTAAGGACACCAGGCAGGCCCAAAGAGCGGAGTCGCGGCTCACCGAGTACAGCCGAGCTCTCACGGCCTCCTGGGCACCGGTGCCGCGCGCTCGCGTGACGTTTCCCCTTTGGTTCAGTCAAACGGAGCAGGTGTTGCGCTACTCCGCAGTGAAGGCGAACCGTTTTGCCTTCGAGGCTTCGGTCCCGGATCAGTTGCTGCATGGGCCGGATGTGTATCGCGCGTACCTCCTCGACAACGTGATGCCGGGCAATGCGTCCGGCATGCGCAAGTCGCCGGGCCGAATGCTCACGACGGAAGGCGTCGTCAGTGCCCTTTTCTCACGATGGGTCGCGGACAAGGCCCTCCAGACCAGCTACCGCGAGGAGTCGTTTTATGAGCCGTTTGGCGTCAAACGGAAGGACGTTCCGCCGCTTGAGAACGGGTATCTGAAGCTCTTTCACGTCTTAGATGTCGCCAAGCCGCACGACGCCGCGGCCCTTGTGCGAGCTTACCTGGCGACGTTTCCGGAAGAAGCACCTGCCGTTGAGTCTGTCATGCAACATATCGGTATCGACCCGCACTGGCAGCCTTCGGTTGAGATTTGGTTGGCGAACACCGCCTTCACCACCGGGACTACGCTGTTCGATCAGTTCCGTGGCCGGCCGAGGGCACACACCTTCGATCTGAATACCGCATCGATCGTGGACCTGATGAGCGTCGAGGGTGTGACGCGCGAAGCCGGCGAGGCGATCCGGCGGGGCGCGCCGTACTCGGGATTGTCGGATCTGCGACGAGTGCCGGCTGTTACACCGGATCTCGCGGCCCGGTTTGCCCGCATGGATGGAGCGATGCAACGATTACGCGCCGAAGCAGTAGAGGAAACCGCCTCCTCGGACCTCCCGGCGATCCTGATGCCTTACGGGTATCGCGCATTGCTCTGGCTGGTAATGAGCGCCGCGCTAGCGGCTTTTCTGTACCTCTGGGTGCGGCCCGTCCGTTGGTGGCGGGCGGTGCTCAATGGCCTTTTTGCCACGCTTCTAGGAATCAGCGCCGCATGGCTCAGCGACGCCATGGGCGGTGCTGTTGCTTGGCTGCTACCAGTCGCCGCTTTGGGGGTGCCGGCGGCCTTTTTGCAGCTCATGGGACGAAAGTCGGCGACGTCCAGCGGACGGGTGCTCGCCGCGTGGGCACTGGCGGGTTTGGCACCATTTCTGGTGACCCGTGCGTGGTTTTGAGAGTTGGAGGACTTCAGTCAGCTTCGAAACCATTCACTGGCCGAGGACTCGATAGAAACGGGTGGGGTAGTTTGTCCAGTCCTCGTCTCTGAAATGCAGCCGACCCTCCCATACCCATCCCAGTGTATTGGTCTTGAGCGGAAGCCAGTCCGGGTTGGCGAGATTGGTGGTGGCTTGAACCACGACGGTCGTGCCTCTCGCCCAGTCGATGTCGAAACCGAACCCATTGGTTTGAAGATCCGGAGCACTGTTGCTCGCCGGGGTCAGCCGGGGCTGCCACGGCCTGGTGGGGAGGCCGCCAACCGAGTTGCTCCAATTAGCGGCGCTGGGAAGATAATAGAAAGTCGCACGGTTATCGCCCGTGAATACGGACGGGCCAAGCAGCCGGACGCGACTTCCCGTGCAATAGACTCCTACCAAATTAGTACAGAAGAAGAATGCATGATCACCAATCGTACGGTCGCCGGTGATGATAACGTTGGTCAGCGCCGTGCAGTTCGCAAAGGCACCATCCCCAAGGACTTCGAAATATAAGGCGCTGGGACAAAGCGTGACGCTGGCCAGGCTAGTACAGCTAGCAAACGCACTGTTTGATATGGACCAAAGGCCGTTGGTGGGAAAACCAACGGTTGTCAGACTGGTGCAGCTCCAGAAGGCATAATCATGGATACCCTGAACGCTTCCGGGGATCGAAACGTTGGTCAGGCTGGTACAGTGGGCGAACGCACTGCTTCCGATATTGGTGACGCCATAGGGGAGGGTAATGCTCGTCAAGCTGCTGCAATCAACGAACGCCAAGCTCCCAATGCTTACGACAGAATGTCCTTCAATGGAGCTTGGGATGATGACAGCTCCGCCATTGCCGGTGTAGCCGGTGATGGTGATGGTGCCGCCGTTGTTGGTCCTGCAATTGAACTGGGCTTGCGTCGGAGCGGCCAAATAGAACAGCAGCAGCAACAGTCCGATGTAATAGGTAATCCGGTGCCCCATTGCTCTTTTCATCCGCAAAATGCTCTCGATGTGCTTGCCCCACGGAGCTAAGGCAGCATAACCAATGCCGTGCCGCCTTGCCTTTCAAATAGGCTTGTCTTGCTTTGGCATAGGGACTGTATGCGTGAACTTCACGCAATATGCGTGTAGCCCAACTTCAGCGGTAAGGTTGATTGAGCTCCAGCTTTCGGCCGGCTCGCCGCGTACGCATCCGGATGTTCAGGCTCTCCGTAACTACTCAGGGGTTTACTGAGGGTGTGGGCAGGAATGGACTGCCCTCGAGTGCGCGGCGAAGATATTCGAGCACGGGCAGGCCTTGTTTGCGTAGCGTGCAGATGT